>Ga0076145_101_pt1 | contig 36979 bp, 25 predicted proteins | sample RifGroC2_FD_68166 | JGI IMG/M metagenome (GOLD analysis project Ga0076145, IMG submission 68166) | Parcubacteria bacterium GW2011_GWC2_45_15
TTCCGTCGGCGTCCAAAGCGAGGGCGAGGCGGAAGGGGGGGTGTGGGGGGAATTCCGCCTCGCCAGAGCCGAAGCGAAGCCCCGCCGCCCTGCTCGTTCAGAGCAGAACCCAGCAAAAAAGTTTTCTTTTCCTTTTAGAAGAAAAAATCGGTCGCGCGCAAAATAAAAAATGCAGAGAAAACTTTTTTGCTGGACAGCGAGCGTTAGCGAGCGACGGCGGGGCGGAGCGTCAAAATTCGCAGTCCGGATTTTCGTCAAAAAAAGTTCGGATCTCGTCCAACAAACACCACCATTTACAATATCAGCGCCGTCGGGCTTGGAATTTTAAGCTTGGAATTTTAAGCTTGAATTGAGGGTAAAATAGTGTTATTATCAATGAATTGACTAGGAAATATTCGGCGCCGGCGGTTTCGTTTCTGATAAAGTCAGTTAAAATATTTTTTAAATTTTAGATTTTATGAACGTTTTAGATCTGCGGGATAAAGAAAATGGCCAGCCAGCAGAAAATTTAGACTTAACGCCTCAGCCAGCCGGGCCTTCCGGCCTTAAAAAGGCAGGTTTTTTTATCTGGGAGATTTTTAAAATCGTCATCGTTTCTTTGGCGATTATTATTCCCATCCGCATGTTCGTGGTGCAGCCTTTTATCGTGGAGGGCGCTTCTATGTCGCCAAATTTTCACGACGGCGAATATCTGATTGTGGATGAAATCAGCTATCGTTTTTCTGAACCTAAAAGGGGCGAGGTGGTTATTTTTCATCCGCCTCAGGATCGCAAGGTTTATTACATTAAAAGAGTGATAGGCCTGCCCGGCGAAACCATAGAAATAAAGAACGGTAAAATTTATATTTATAACGCGGAGAATGAAGACGGCGTTTTATTGAATGAAGGCGATTACAGCCTGGATCATAATATTCCGGTTAACGAGCAATATAAAGAAACGCTGGGGGAAAACGAATATTACCTGATCGGCGATAACCGGACCAACAGTCTGGATTCTAGGCGTTTGGGTCCGATTAAATTCAGTTTTATTAAAGGCCGGGCCTGGGTCAGGGCTTTTCCTTTTGATCGCTTTACCGTTTTTGAGCCCCAAAGCTATAATTTTTAATTATGATTATGCCGGTTAAAAAAGAAAAAAAGACGAGGAGCTTTCAGCTAGTCAAGGGCATGAAGGATATTTTGCCTGATGATCAAAAATATTGGCAGTACATTTCTCAGCTAGCCGAAACGCTGGCCGTTAAATACGGCTTTAGCCGCATTGATATCCCCCTGGTGGAAGACACCCAGTTATTCACCCGCTCGGTCGGCCAGGCCACGGATATTGTGGAAAAGGAGATGTATTCTTTTATTGATAAGGGCGGGGAAAACATCAGTTTAAGGCCGGAGTTTACCGCCGGTATCGCCCGGGCCTATATTGAACACGGCATGATCAATCTGCCTCAGCCGGTTAAGCTTTACAGCATCGGACCATGTTTCAGGTACGATAAACCGCAGTCGGGACGTTACCGCCAGTTTCATCAGTTGAATTTTGAAACTATCGGCGACGCCGATCCGGTAACCGATGCCCAGATTATTCTGATTGCTTACAAAATTAATGAAATGCTGAATTTGCCGGTCATAATGCAGGTGAACAGCGTCGGCTGTCCGCAGTGCCGGCCCGACTATGAACTGGTTTTAAAGGATTATTTTAAGAAGTATCGCAATAAATTAAGTGAAGTTTCTCAGAAAAGACTGCTGAAAAATCCTTTGCGCATTTTAGATTCCAAGGAGGATCTTGATCAGACTATTATTGAAGGCGCCCCTCAGCAGGTTGATCATTTATGCGAAGAATGTAAAAATCATTTTATTAAAGTTTTGGAATATTTGGATGAGCTGGAAGTGCCTTACGCCTTAAACCCCACCATTGTACGCGGCTTGGATTATTACACCCGGACAACTTTTGAAGTGACCACGGTTGAAGACGCCGAGAACGGCGATAAAAGCCGCCAAATAGCTTTAGGCGGCGGCGGGCGTTATGATAAACTTTATGAATCCTTGGGCGGACGCGAAACGCCCGTGGTGGGCTTTGCCGCGGGCATAGAAAGATTAATCGGGCAGATCAAAGAGAAGGATTTAAAAGTTCCGGCTTTGCCTCAGGCGGAAATATTTTTAGCCCAGCTGGGCACAGAGGCCAGGCGCAAGGCTTTGGTTTTATTTGAGGAGCTTTATCGGGCGGGATTTAAAGTGACTGAGGCCTTTTCCAAGAGCGGCATTAAACCTCAACTGGAAATGGCTGATCGTTTGGGTGCCAAGCTTTGTCTTATCGTAGGGCAAAAGGAAATTATTGACGGCACCGTCATGATTAGGGATATGGACGGCGGCATTCAGGAAGTTGTTGACTATAAAAAAATCGTGCCGGAGTTGCGCAAGCGTTTGGAAAAAATGGCGGTGGTGCGGGTAGCCATTGAAGATAAAACTGTCTAATTTTTGTTTGACTTTTGTTTTATTTTATGTTATCTCTAATGGTAGTAGAAAGCGAATTTTTTGTTAATCAATCAAATCAGTTATAGAAGTAAAATAATCTAAAAATTTTAGAAAGGAAGGTGAAACAAAGTGCTAGAAGTTAAAAAGAAAGACGGAGAAAGTTTTGAATCGTTGATGAGGCGATTTTCCAAAAAACTTCTGCAGAGCGGTAGGATAATTCAGGCCAAAAAGGTCAGATATTTTACCAAACAGTTAAATAAAAGAGCTCAGAAGCTTAAAGCTCTCAGAAGAGGAGAGATGAACAAGAAACGAGAGTACTTAAGAAAGATCGGCAAGCTAGATGAGCTTTTGGATAGCAAAAGAAAGGGCGGTTTTAAAAAGAAATAAGGATTTTTTTTGAGATTTATGACTGAAATATCGCAGCGCCTTGATAATAATTATTTAGAGTCAGCCAAGGCCAAAGATCAAAAAAAAATTGATATTTATCGCTTGCTCAAATCAGCCCTTAAAAATGAACAAATCGCTAAAAGGGCTGAACTGAAAGAAGAAGATATCATTAAAGTCTTAAAAAAAGAAGCTAAAAAAAGGCAGGAGGCCATTGAGGTTTATCATCAGGGTCGCCGCCTGGATTTAGAGGCTCAGGAAGCTTTTGAACTCTCGGCCATTCAGCGGTATTTGCCGGCCGAGCTTGATGATCAAACCATTAAGGACGTGGTTACTAAGATTATTAAGGATAACGTTTTGGGGCAGCAAGATTTTGGCCGGGCGATGAAACTCGTCATGTCCGAGCTCGCTGGCCGGGCCGATGGCGCCCGGGTGAGCCCGATTGTCAAGGAATTGCTTGCCTAAAGGACGGTTAAAACAAAATCTAAAAATTTCCATGCAATTTTTTGTAAATAAATCCAGCACCCCGAGCTTAGCCGGGGCGGGGCTGGATAAATCCCGCGTTTTCTCGCGAGTTTTGCAATCATCCGCCGTTGAGATTGTCTGGATAAATTTTTGCAGAAAGATTGTAAAATTCTGGAAAGCGCCACGTAAATTGTATGCTCAAAAAACAGCTGCTTTGTTGGTAGTTATTTTGCTGACAGCGGCTGTTTTTGTTTATCTGGCGCCGTCCGTTCAAGCTCAGGCCTCATTGGGCCTGGAATCGATTGAAGGCACCGGTCTGGGCACGGTTGATCTTAAAGTCCTGATCATGAGAGTTATTCAGATTCTTCTGGGGTTTTTGGGTTTAGTGGCGGTGATTATCATCATTTATGGCGGTTATATTTATCTGACCTCAGAGGGCGAACAGGAGAAGATTTCCAAAGCCAAGAGCATTTTGCTTAATGCGGTTATCGGTTTGGTTATTATTTTATCTGCTTTTGGGATCGTCACCTATGTGATTAATAAATTTAATGAAGTCATGTTCGGTGCCGGTGGGGACGGCCAGGCCATCAGCGTCGGTTTTGATATTTCCGGCAACGCCTTAGGCGGAGGTATTTTAAATAGCGTTTATCCGGAGCCGGGCGCTCATGAAATCCCCCGCAATACGTTAATCATGGTGGGCTTTAAGGAAGAACTGGATACGGAAACCGTCATCGTCAATCCTTACGGCCAGGTTCCGCCCGAGTGCGCCGGCCTCGCCATCGCTTGCGGTTATTTGGCGGGCACGGCGCCGGATAATCCCTTTGTCAGCATCCTCAATCTCAGCGATCAAACGGCCCTAGAGACGGAGCAGGTGGTGGCGATGTCGCCGGATAACAAAAATTTTGTTTTTGATCCTTATGGTCAAAATGAATTTTTGCATTTAGGCGACGCCACCGGCCCGACCGGTTATGCCGTGACCTTGACGGAAAATATTGATAAAGCCAACGGCCAGCCGGCATTCTTGCTGGGGGGCTATACTTGGTATTTTGAAGTCAGCAACTTTTTGGATCTGACTCCGCCGCAGGTGGCGGAAGTCATTCCTTTAGGCAACGACGTTTACATGAATGCCGTCGTGCAAATTGATTTTAGCGAAGCGGTTAACGCGGCCGCCACCATCGGTTTGGCGGAGGTGGACGGTAATGGGCAGTTTATACCCGATACTTTTACTAATTTGCGTGTGGCTTATCAGGACGGCGGCTTGACCAAGTATGTCGGCGGTGAATTTGTGATCAGCAATCAATTCAGGACCGTGACTTTTGTCGCTAATACCCCCTGCTTGGATGATTTTAATCAGCCGATTCAGAACTCCTGCGGCGAAGAAGTTTATTGTTTGCCACCCGCCGCCAGTTTGCACGTGACGGCCGTGGCGGCTGAAGTTGATCCTTATAATCCTTTATCCGGCGTTTCCGACGCGGCCGGCAATTCGCTTGATGGCGGCGGCGAGCTGGGCGCCGATGTTAACGGCACGCCCGAAGGCCCGCCGGCTGACAATTATTTTTGGAATTTTCAGACCAACGCTGAGATGTGGCTGGAACCGCCTTATGTGACCGAACCGTTAGAGCCCGCAGACGATGAGGCTTTGGTGCCGTTGAACCGCCAAGTTAAAGCGCCGTTCAATAGCAAATTAATGAGTAGCAGTTTGAATTCGGAAAATGCCGCCATCTTTAAACAGGTTTGTTCCGGCGGCCAGGAGTTTCCCTCTGATCCCGCCTGTTATCCCGCGGCCGGTTTTATCGTCTATAAGGAAAACGTGCCTGCCGAAAACCGCGATCAAGCGGTCATAAGAACCTATGCGCCCTATCTAGATCCTTTAACCACCTATAATCCCAGATTAACTTCCGGCATCCGCGATATTTATCAGAACTGTTTTTATCCCGCCTGCGGACCAGGTTCGGGCGGTGATTGTCCGTAAGCGGCGATTTCTCAGCTGACAGTTTTACATAGCTAGAATAATTTTTTCATCATGACAGCGCAGACCAAAAAAATTTTCTTTATCGGCTTATTATTTTTCATCATAAGTTTTTTGGTTATGCCGCAGCTGGTCGGCGCCCAGGCCTCCTTGGGCCTGGAAGTTGCGGGCGATACCGGTTTAGGCACAACTGACTTAAAAGAATTGATCGTCAGGATCATCCAGATACTTTTGGGCTTTTTAGGACTAATCGCCCTAATCGTTATGCTGTACGGCGGTTATGTTTGGTTGAGTTCGGGCGGCGAAGCCGATAAGATTTCCTTCGCTAAAAAGATTTTAGTCAACGGCGTTATCGGTTTGGTTATTATTTTTTCAGCCTTTGCCATTGTGACTTTTATTATCAACCAGATCAGCGAAGCGACCGTGCCGGGCGAAGCCTGCGAGCCGCCGGGCGCCATTGAGGCTTGCAACAATCTGGGGGATTGCCAGCGCCAGCGCGAATGTCAGCTTAATAATCAGTGGGGCAGCTGTTACATCACCAATCTGCCGTGCGACAGTAATTTTGATCCGTCCGGCAGTTTCATCGCCCAGTCAATCAGTCCCCAGGGCAATTTGAATATTAAAAATGTGGTTGTTCAGGTAACCTTTAACCGCCATGTTGATCCGGCCAGCGTCATTAATCCGACTGACGGTTTTCCTCAAAGCCTGAGGGTTTTAAAAGATTTAGGCGACGGCAATTATGAAGAGACCGCCGGCATTTTAACTTTAGCGGCTGACCGTTTGGTGACTTTTACGCCCGCCTTGGAATGTCCTGGCTTTCCCGGCGTATTTTGCCTGGAAGAAAATCAGCTTTATAAGATAGGAGTGAGCGATACGGAAGGCGTTGCCTTAGTGAGCCTTGACGGCCAGACGGTTAATTGCGGCTTCGGCGTCTGTGAAGCGGAATTTACCACCGGCGAGCTGGTGGACGTTACTCCGCCTGAGCCGGTCAATCTGACTCAGGTGATAGGCAATCCGTCTACCGCTTTATACAATGGAGTAAACTTGTCCGCCGATGAACTGTATGAACTGTACGCTTATGCCGAAGATGACGGCGGTCTGAGTCAAATAGATTTTTATTTAGAAAATGGCTATATGGATACGGCCAGCCCCACTCCGCCGCCCCCTTTATCGTACGAAGGTTTTGTTTATTGGGAGACTAACAGTTATCAAACTAATCAAACTTACGTTTTGCAGGCCAGGGCTTATGATGTCGCCGGCCATGATGCCTGGTCGGATCCGATTGAAGTGATGATCAGGCCTAGCCATTGTTTTAACGGGCAGATAGATCCCGACCTGGGCGAAACCGGTTTGGATTGCGGTGGCGATTGCGCGGTTTGCGAAGGTGAATTGTGCGGCGAGCTTGGTCTGGGCGGTGAATGCGTCAACCCGGATAACGCCGCCTGTTCTTCCAATCTTTGCGATGTTGCTACCTGTTATTGCGTACCCTTGCCGGTTATTTTCTCGGTGGATCCGGCAGACGGGGCGCCTGGCAACTGGGTGACCATTTTAGGCCAGCATTTTGGATCTGAGCCGGGCCAGGTGTGGTTTACCGACCCCAACGGCCATGTTGCGGAGGCCTTGGCTCCGGCTGTGGCAGGCTGTGCCGTAACCTGGCAAGACAATCAAATAATCGTGGAGGTGCCTGAGTCAGCCAGCGGCGCTGGCTTAAGCGGCTGGCGTGTTGTCACCCGTCAAACACTATCCAGTAATATTTATGAAAATTTCACTTTAGATCCCAACGCGGTTTATCCGGGGGTCTGCGGCCTAGCGCCTGACGCAGGCCTGTTTGAGTCGGAGTTCACCGTTTTTGGCACGCAGTTCGGTGACGGATTAAATCGCAGCGTTTATTTTGGCGATCAGCCGGGCGAGAACCTGGCCGCCAATCCTGTCTGGTCCTCTTTCTTAGATCATGATGAAGTGACGGCCGAGGTGCCAAATTTACAACCCGGACAGGCGCCGGTTAGAGTGGAGGTGGAAGGCGGGAGCAGTAACGGTATTTACTTTAATGTTTTGGGCGAGGAGACCGAGGCGTTATCCGTAAGCTATTTTGAACCGGCCGCCGGCGCGCCGGGCCAGTACGTCACCATTCACGGCTCAGGCTTTGGCGCGACAAAAACCGATGTCCGCACCGTCAGATTTTTGACCAATAACGGTTTTGAGGAAGGTAATTTTGAATTTCCCCAGGAGTGCGGCACTAATTATTGGTCCGATAACCAGATCGTGGTCAAGGTGCCGTTCATTGAATCAGGCGAAGTGATTTTAGGCGGGGCGCCGCTGGTTGTTATCAAAGACGGCCAGGAGGCAGTCTCGTCAGACAATTTTATTTATGACGAAAGTCTGGAGGTTACGCCGGGCATCTGCAGCCTTAATCCCAATGAGGGGCCCGTTGGCACGATCGTGGAAATTGCCGGCGAACCATTTAGCGGCGCCGTTGTTGATTTTTCCAATCAAGACAATCTGGCGCCTGAGGCCGGCAGTAACAACAATTTAATCTACGTGACCGTGCCTGCCGGCACAGTCACCGGCAACGTCAGCGTTAATAATAACGGTCAATCCAGTAATGCCGTTGATTTTAACGTGGCCACATCGGTTGAACCGGGCTCACCCGAAAATGCCGCCTTTTATGAGTGGCAGTTTACCACCTGCTGGGATTGTTTGGTGCCCGAGGTTGTGGAAAGAGGCAGTTGCGTCAGCGGCAACGCGTCACCTTCGCCTCTTAAATATCCCTGGAACGGCTATGATACGATTTTTATAAATCAGAACTTCGGCGTTGAATTCAATGTTGACATGGATAACAGCACTTTTAGCAATGTTAACGTGATTTTAGAAAATTGCGGCTTGGCAGATGTCTTTGACCAGGCCGGTTGTTTGCAAATCAACTGGCCTTGGGGCGAAACAACCTTTACCGACACCAGTCCCGAATACGTGACCTTTGATCCGGTTAATAATTTGGCGCCTAATACCTGGTATCAGGTTACTTTGACCACGAACCTAAAGGGTATTTTTATAAATCCGCTCAATGAGGAAATTCAAAGAATTCCTTTGGCCCAGCCTTATGTCTGGCGTTTCAAAACCCAGGGAGCAGACGGCTTATGTTCGGCCGATCAGGTGAGCATTTATCCGCCGGACAGAACTCAGCATTCCAACTTTGGCCCTATCCCTAGGTTTCAGACAGCGGCCTATAATTCTTATGGTATTAATGGCGGCAATTGCGCCATTTGTGCCGATACTTTTAACTGGGACTGGAGCACTGATAACGCTGACGCTCAACTGCAGGATCAGGACGTTTTAAACAATTCCCATAACTGGCTTTATGGCGCCGGTTTGGTTGAACAGCCGGAGGTCGCCTTTGTGGCGGCGCAAATTTCCGATGTGCCGCCTTTCCCGATGACAGAGGCGCCTTTGAATATCATTCCGCCGGAAGCCCATATTGTCATGGATTACAGTTGCAGTAACGGTTCTAACCGCAGTCCCACCCCTTGGCCTAATGAGCAGTCGGTCTGCGCTAACGCCGCCGTCTATGCCCGGTTTAATATTCCCATGGACGCTTCCACTTTAACTACCGGCAATGTCGGCTTATATCAATGCGACGATTTTGGTTGCGCTGATTTGGTGGCCGAAGATGATGATCAGATTGTACCCGGCGGCAATCTAACGGCCATAGAATTCGTTTATACTCCCGCTGACGCTTTAGCGACCGATGCCTGGTTTGAAATTCGTTTAGCCGAGGACGTTTTAAGCGCCGATGGGGTACCCTTAATCGGCATGCGGTCCTGGCAATTTAGAACCAGAGCCGACGCCACTTGGTGCCAGATTGATAGCATCAATGTCAGCCCGGGCAACCAGACTTTGACGGTGGACCAAACTTATGATTACGTTGCCAACGGTTATAGCGGCGCGACCTGCCAGTTGTTACTCTTGCCGGCTGAGACTATTTGGAACTGGAGTTCCGAGTTAAATATCAATGATGTGCCGCCATTTTTTTCAACCGGCGACAATATTGCTTCTGTTGATCCCGATGTTTCTCTGGGCGCTTACGGCCAAACTACGGTGACGGCCGAAAATCCCGGCTTAAGCTATATCAGATCAGCTATCAGGTCGGGCGGGGCTTACGTTTATAACAGCGGGACTAACGGCCAGGTGACCGTTGGCACGCCGCAAGTTTTGACTTTGGAGAATTATATGCCCGCTGGTGATGACGTCTGCCTAAACGCGCTCGCCCGCGCGGAATTCAATCTGGGTTTGGACGAGTCAGCCATTAACCCTGGTAATTTTCAGGTGACTTATGATTCGGCTGGCGCGCAGATTAACCGGCTGTTGCTGATTACCCATAACGGTTCACGCCAGGCTGTCAGTTTGCGGCCGGCTAGCGGCACTTATTTATGGACGCCGGATATTGTTTATACCGTTACGGTTAAAGGCGGTGCCAACGGCATTAGTTCGGGGGATTTGCGCTTGACCGCAGAGGGTTGTCCGGCCGACTGGGATAGTCTTGCAGAAAGCTGTAATTGGACTTTTACCACGGTTGATGAAATGTGCCAGGTTGATTATGTTAACTTAAGCCCAACCAGCACCCAAAATTTTATTGGTGAGGAACAGAATTGGGAAGCCATCGGCTACGATGAGTTTGATTTGGCTTTATCCAACCCGGTTAATCACTGGTCGTTAACCAACGAGAACGTCGCCGCTTTATCGCCCTTACCACCCAATAACGCTGACACTTTAAGCCAGGCCGCGGGTTCCGCCTGGGTGGAAGCAACGATTGAGACAATAACCAACGGGGCCGAACTGACGGTTATGCCCGAAGTTTCCGGTCCGAGCGTGATTGAGACCGCGCCTGAAAATTACGCCACCGACGTTTGCCTTAACTCTTTGGTCAGCCTTGATTTTGATAAATATTTGGATGAACAGACCGTTAATAATCAAACCATTTCCGTGAGTTACCATAGCGAAAATGTACCGTTAGTTGACGAGACGGTTTTGACTTTTGACGGAGCAGGCGATTTTGTCTTTATTGACTCCGGCGCAGCCGAGAGTCTTAACGTCGGCACCAGCGATTTTATGGCCGAGGTTTGGCTAAAAACCGCCGCGAGTGCGCAAAGCCCTATTTTTGAAAAATGGGGCGAAACCGGCTGGGCTTTAGTGCTTTACGCTGACGGCACTTTGCACGCGCGGTTTAGAGAGGCGGGCGGTGATGACGTGGCTTTTACTTCCGTGAGGACGGTGAATGATGACGCCTGGCATCACCTTGTTTTAACGGCCGATCGTGACGGCCTGGCCAGATTTTATATTGACGGTCAGGTTGATGATTCGTCCGCTATCATCAGTTCCGTGGGCGATTTATCCAATAATGAAGACGCCGGTCTTGGCGCTTACGGACCCGGACCGACATCTTTTAACGGTTCTTTGGCCTCGTTCCGGTTATATAAATTTGCCGTGGGCTTGCCGCTGAATATCAGCGGTTTGATTCAGGAGCAGTCTAATGAACCGCTCGGCGTTGGGGGTCAGTTGCAGGCGTCTTTGATTGCCGCTTGGGAAATGAATGAAGGCAACGGCAACCAGCTTGAGGACAGCTCCCAAAATAATAATACTTTGAGCCAGACTGACCGTGGCTATATGCCCGCCTGGCAGACGGCTCAGTTGCCTTTAAGCGGCGTTTGCGAGCAGATTGCTTTGTCTGACAGCCAATCGCCTTTGTCCGGCAAAACCCTTATTTTCAGAACGTTGATTGCCCGCTTTATCAATAATTTTATGCCGGATTTATTCGGCAACCTTTTTAACAGATTTTTAGGCCGGGCGTATGCCGCTAATGAGGTAATAGAAATTTTTATCCTGCCCGCCAGCGGCTACTGGTGTCCTGTAAGCGGTTACGGCGATTGGGCGCTCAGCCATGTTGCCGGGACCGCTCAAGCCAGGTTTAACTTAACCAGGCCTTTGCCGGCTGAGGCCTTGATCAGGGTTTTGGTTTTAGGCGGCGCTGACGGCCTTAAGAGCCTTAACGGTTTGGAGTTGGTTAATCCGAACAACGGGGATAATTATGCTTATTATTTCGGCACCGGCGAGGATGTGTGCGAGTTGAGTTTTGTGGCCGTAACCGCCAACGCGCAAACGGGCGATAACCGCTGGACCTTTACTTCTAGCCATGATAATCCGGCTGATAATCTTTATGAGGGTGAAGATTACGATCAGTTTGGCGATGTTGATAAAGTTTATCAGGCGACCGGCTATGCCAGCGCGCCGCAGGGTAGCCAGGCTTTAAGTCCAATCCCGGGTGTTTATGAATGGGACTGGCAGTGGAGTTCCAAAGATACCGGTATCGCCCTGACGGCCGATTGTTCTGTTTTTGAGGATTATTATCCCGACTGCGCCGATTTTGCCAATGATTCCTCGGTCGTTTTGGCGGCTAACAATAACGGCGAAACTGATATTACCGCCCAGGCGGTTTTCCCGCCCTGGTATAACCGCGAGAATTTGTCCGATGCGGGCGTAGCCGTGGTTGAGTTATGCGAAAATCCCTGGCCGTCTTATAATCAAAATGCTGATTTAAGGTATTATGACGAAAATAATCCCCATACGGGTTTTAAGTTTGCTTTGCATTACTGCCGCGATAACGGTGATTATGGCACGCAGGATGATTTGCCCGCCATTTATGAAGGCGCCGACTTAGGCCAGGTGGGGAGCGACGGCTGGGTCATTACCTCAAGCGCCGGCAATGCTTATGACGGGCCGCAGGATGATTTGCTTAAAGAATATTTAATACCCGTTGCCGTCTCCGACGATATTATCGGTTTAAGGGTTTACAGCAATTATTATCATTTAAGCCCGGCCGACTGGTATAAAAAGAATATTCCCGTTGCTCAGCAGGGCGCCTTAGCCAATTTGACCATAGACGGTTATCCGGCCATTCAGGACGGCCGGACCGTTTACGTGGCCGGCACCACCATTAACCTTGACGGCGGCGATAATGTTACTCAGGCCTATACCAATGTTTTTCTGATTTCCTACAATTCGGGCGCCAGCCAGACCACTCTTGATATCTTTAACCGGTTAGCGGAAAATTTGGAATTTAATACTAATGTTCAGGATCCTTATTTTAAGGATTATATTACCAACGATCTTGAACGCCTGGCCGGCCTTTCAACCATGCAGGAAAGTCTTGATCAATACAGCCTGAGTCATCAGGACAAAATTCAAAATAACGATTTTGAACAAGGGCTAGATAACTGGCAGATTGAAAATACCCCTGTAGTTGAGGTTAATACAGATTTTACCGGAGTTAAACGTGGGAGCAAATCATTGCATATCACCGCTGACGCTGATACTGAAGGTATTTATCAAATGATGCTTTTGGAACCAAATACCAATTATGATATGTCGGCTTGGGTTTACGTTGTTTCCGGCCAAGTCCAGCTGACTTTTTACGGCAATGATCATGGCGGCTGGTATAGCCCGCTAAATTATACCGGCTGGATTCAGCTCCATAATGTTTTACAAACTATCGGCGCCGCTCTTGAAGCCAACGGTTATGATAACGGACTTTATCTCAGATCTCATGAAGGGCCGGCCGAATTTTTTGTTGACAGTATTGTTTTAAGAAGTAATTATCCCAGCTTGGCGGCCGGCAGTTATTTGCCTGGCATGAGCACCTCCAAATGGCCGTCCTGGAACCAGACTTTAGGCCAAGCCGTGGGTACTGATTTGCCCGTTGATCCGCTTAATAATTTTAACGGCTGTTTGGCCTGTACCGTTAATTTAATCAACCCCGGCTTTGAAAGTGATATTCTGAGTTGGACAGCCGAGGGCGGAGCCAGCCGGATCATTAACGCCGAGGCTGATTATATCAAGTCCGGAGAACAATCATTGCAGATTCTGTATAGTAATACTGCCGGCGCGGGCGTTAGCCAACCGGTTAGTTTGGCGGAAGATTCTTTATATAACCTTTCAGCCTGGATTTACGTAGTTTCCGGCCAGGCGCAATTAAAATACGGTGATAACGTCAGCGTTGCCACTCCGGCTGATCAGACGGGCTGGTATCAATTGCAAACGGAAATTGATACCAATGATGAATCGCCGGATCAGGCAATCAGTGTCTTAACTTACAGTACGGCTACCGGTAACGAGTTTTATATTGACGATGTCTCTTTGGTTCCTCAGGATGCCGCTTGCGGCTATGATCCTAACACCTGTTGGAACCCTTCCGCTAATAACGAGCAGGGAGCTTTTGCCTGCGATGCCGCCTCTTATTTTTACCGCTATCAATATCAGCTGGATCAGGACGGGCCTTTAACTAACGGCGTGCCGACTTACTTTTTATCCGCCAAAATGGAAATGCCTTACGCCGGGGGGGGGGTGGCTGAGGTTTGGCAGCCGCAGAATAACAGCGGCTACGTTTTCTTAAATACCGATCATTTGATTTTAAGCCCGGACCAGGTAGCAGGCTGTGACCAAACGGTTATCGGCCAGGCCTGCGGCAATGGCGTGGTAGAACCGCCAACGGAAGAATGCGAGCCCGGCCAGCATCATAATTGGTGCCCCTTGGGCTATGATTGGGCTAATCCGCAGATTTTAGGCTGCCAGGATAACTGCCAGTGGTTTGAGCCCGTGGGCGAATATCCGGCTTATTGCGGCGGCTACTGCGGTAACGGTTTGGTTGATGCTGGCGAAGGCTGTGACACTTCGGCGCCCATCGGCGCCCAGGGCTTTGGCTTGGGTAACAACCTCAACAATCAATATGATTGCAGTTTGGCCTGCGAAGATTTGGGCGGCTACTGCGGCAACGGGACGGTGGATATTAATTATGGCGAAGAGTGTGATGGTGCCAACGGTCTGGGAGCCTGGGATTGCGCTAGTGGTAATCCGGCTTGCCGGCCGGCAGATCATAACGAACAGTGCCGCGTTTATTGTACCGGCGGCGGCGCGCCTTATACCGGCAGTTGCGGCAACGGCACCATTGAACCCGGCGAAGAGTGCGACGGGGCTAACCGCCCGCCGAATACCGTTTGCAGCAACAGCTGCCAGGTGACAGGCTGTGAGGACGGCTTTAGCGCCTGTGATCTTTTTAATGATGATGATGACGGCTGTGAAGTTCAGATTTCTTCTGATCCCGAGAACTGCAGTGCCTGTGGTAATGATTGTAGAGCCGAATTTGATCCTTTGTATAGCGATTACACCATTGTCAGCTGCGTTTCCGGCAGTTGCGGTTATGCCTGCGATCCTTATAGCGATTATCTGAATTGTGAAAATCCTCCGGCCGATTGTGAAACCAATTATTTAAACGATGCCAATAACTGCGGCTTTTGCGGTAACAGTTGCCTAAGCCCATTGCAGTTTATTGCCAATACTTCATTTGAAACGGGTTATTTAAGTCCCTGGCAACTAACCGTCAACCCAGCCCCCCCAGCTGCTTATGAAATTGTCAGCCAGCACGTTCATGATGGCAGTTATTCCGTGCATATTACCGCAACTGGAGGCAGTCAGGGTATTTGGCAGGATGTTTCTTATGAGCCTTTAACAACTTATGATCTTTCGGTCTGGGTTTACGTGGTCAGCGGCAGAGCGGCTTTAACTTTTTGGGGCACCGACCGTTTGCCGCAAAGCGATTGGGTTTCGCCCGCGGGCCAAACCGGCTGGTTTAAACTGGAGAACCGGCTGGCCACCAGTAATAGCGCCGGCGGCGCCAACGGTTATAACTCCGCCGAAATATTCGTTTATTCTTTTGATGGCGCCGCCGAGTTTTACGTTGACGAGGTCATCCATTCCGGTCCGGCGCAAACCGGCACCGCCTGTAACGTCGGCAGTTGCGCTTATAGCTGTTTGCAGCCGCCGTGGGCGGATTGCGACGGCGATAGTGCTTGCGAATCCAATTTAAACACCAGCGTTACCGACTGCGGCGAGTGCGGCTTGGCCTGCCCTGAACCCGATCAGCTTAACACCCAGGCTAACCGTGATTTGGTTGAAGGTTATAATTTAAATACCTCTCTGCCGGCCGATTATGGTACGGCTATTTGCGGTGACGCGGCTTGTTCCATGGACTGGCATTGTACCCGTGATCTCATTAACGGTGAAGCTGATTGGGGGTATTTGGATCATTTTGTGATTGAGGATAATGATTTTGATAACTGGCCGGTGACTCTGCATGCCGGGGAAAGCACTTCGGTCACTTTGCCATCATGTAAGCTGAGTGGTAATTTGCTGGTGGATATGGCAATAGATAATGTGGGCGGCGCTTCCACAGGCATAGTCTTTGTCTCGGACAGGTCAGGTAGCATGGGATCAGGCCCAAGTTCTACGATGCAAATGCTTAAAACAGCTATCGCCGGTACGGGTAACGCTTTGGATACCCTGTTTGATACCAACCCTTCGGCTCAGGTGGCGCTGATCTCGTATGGTGATATCGTCAGTCTGGATTCAGATTTTAGAGGTTTGGATGAAAAATCAGAGCTAAAAGATTTTGTTAATGCTTATTCCAATACTTTAGGTAACACTTGGCATGATCAGGCTTTTGGCTCCATTACCTCTGATTTGGATTGGGGAGGAGTGCAGAATAAAATTGTTATATTTATGACAGATGGCAACTTTAGTAACGACCATGAGGCTTTGGATGAAGCAGACGCTTTGAGAAACAATGGCTTTGACATTTTTACGGTCGCTTTAACCAATGATAACCTTTTAATTGCTTATATGAATGGTTTGTCTAGTAAAGCCGAACAAGTGCCATCCAACTGTACTTGCGGTGGTAATATTTGTCGGGATGCCACTAATGGCACATGCGGTGACGGTGTTACCCAGTGCGCTACTGTAAATTACGCTCAATTTGAGGACTGCGACGGCCAGTCTGGCTGCGGTATTGATTGCGAATGGCAAAATGAGAATGATGTTTTTAACAGGGCTTACGCTACTTTAAATGCCGCTCAACTTAATTCAATGTATCAGGCCATTGCCGGGGCTATTCCGGTAGATGAAGTAGCTTTGAAATATAATGATATTAGTCAAGGTATTGTAACTCCGGTTAATAATTTAGTTACCGATTTTATTATTGATTTGCAGGAAAATCCGAGTGGCAATACCAATACTGTTTGTCAGCAGGGTGCTAACAACACCGGCACTATCGAAATAAACTTTAGCGGCGGGCCTGACGCTCAGATAATTTTATCTAATCCTAGATATTATTATTGTCCCTGGAGTCATTGGCCGTTTGTGGGCAACTCTAATTTTGAGCCGCTAACTACCCCGGCGGATTAATTTATTATGCCATCAATAAAAAAAATAAAATTTTTGGTGTCGTTAGTCATTTTACCTTTAATTTTAACCGGTTGTTTTAAGGCTAACCAGACAGCCGAGCAGACAATGGTGCCGAATCAGGCAGAATCAGACAACATGGCTAATCTGCCAACTTCCCGGAGCAAGACCAATGATCAGTCAGTTATTAAAAATGCTGATCAGTTGATGGAGCCGCCGACGATTTTGGATAATTTGTCCGATCAGGATTTGCTAACATTGGAACAAACAGATAATGCGGCCTATTTAAACAGAGTCCAGAGAGTTTGCGCTGAGCCAGATTCTACGGAATGTTTAGACAGGGTCCAGTTGCAGCAGGTTTTTATTTTAGATAATCCTGATTTGTGCAGTCAGTTATCTGGCCAGCAAGATAAGTGTTATGAAAATTTTGCTTACTCCAGAAATGATTTAAAATATTGCGACTTGATTCAAAACCAAGCCGCTAAGTCTGGTTGCGTTGATTTGGTCAGTCACGTCTCAGCCCTGAATAATGACAATATCGCCCTGTGTGATAACATTAATAGCGAGACCAGAAAAAGTGATTGCCGATCCGGCGTGATGACTAATCATAACGATTTGAGTTATTGTGATTTGTCATACATACAGAACAATAATCTGGTTGATGAATGCTACAGCATTATTTTTTCCAATCAGGCCAGACAGTCTAATAATTCAGCTTTGTGTGATCAAGTACCCTTAGACAATTATAAGCTGTCATGTTTTTCCGAGTTACCTTAAGTTATAATCATGAGAGGTTGAACAGGTAAATTATAAATTTCAATTATAAATTTTAATTATAGCGCTATGTTTGACGATCAAAATGCTCCCGGCAAAGCGCCGGGTCAATCAAATCCCCTTAATTCCCTGGATGACATCAAGCCGGTTGGTTCGTCAGGACCTCGGCCGGTTTATTCAGTTAATCAGAATGAATCACTAGCGCCGGCTGGTTTGCCTCAGGATCCCGAACCCACGGTTATGCCTAAACTATCCCAGGCAAGCCCAAGGACGCCTGAACCAAAATCCTTTGACGGCGCCACTAATGCCCGCCCAGGAGCCACGCCTCCGGGTTTGGAATTGCCCGATCTGCCAAAGGTCAACCACGCGGAGGATATGTTCAGAGAAACCGATAATATTCCCACTTTGGAAGCGGTCGGCTCTAAATCCACGCCGCCGCCGGCTGGGCCGCTCAGGCCTTTAACCGAACTGCCCGACGATCTTGCATCAGATCATGGTTCCGGCGGCAAAAAGATTTGGCTGATTGTTTTGATTGTTGTCCTGGTTTTGGGGGCGGCCGGTTATTACGCTTACAGTAAATTTTTTGGCGGCTTAGCCGGTCAATCGCCCGAGGTTAATCCGGAAAATTTGTTGCCTGCCAATGTCAATCAACAGCCCGAAGAAGCCAATTTAAATTTAGGCCAAGAGGATGATCCTGAGGTAATTGACGAAAATACCAATGCTGAACCGGATTGCCCTCAATTAACAGCTCCGGCGCCGGATTTTTGTCCCGCTGGCGAGATTGTAACAAGTTATGACGAAAATGGCTGCGCCTTGCCAGCAGAATGCTTAACTTCCCAGTCCGGCAAGGATTCGGATAAGGACGGCTTAAGCGATGAGGAAGAAGAGAGCTATGGCACCGATCCTTTTGAACCGGATTCCGACGGCGACGGCCTGTTTGACCGCGAGGAAGTCAAAGTTTGGCATACCAATCCTTTAAATCCCGATTCGGATAATGACGGCTACCTGGACGGCGCCGAGGTTGATGCCGGCTATAACCCCCTAGGACCGGGAAAATTACTGGATTTGAATTTTGAAGAATAAATCCGGCAACCTGATCGCCACCCTGAAGCATGTTTACGTAACTTCAGGGGCTACCGGATGAATTTCAGATATTCTCCTCTTGTTATTTTAATCCCTTGATGAGATAATAATTCTTGCTTTAGCCCAAATAAATTTAAAATAAAAATAATGATACGCGAAGAGGCCGCTAAATAATCCACGGACACGCTGATGGCTCGTTCGCCTGGAGGCGGCGTCGGCTAAGCGTGGCGAGTTAGGGGGGGGGTTGGAAAAATGCTACATGATACGCGTGACATGCTTCGTGATTATATTATTGGTTAAACACATCACGGATAATTGAAAATAAAAAATATTGACTATGTTCACTCCTACCGAAAAAGAGGAAGATCCTATTTTGGCAAACTATCAAGTGGAAGGCGAAAACGAGGAAACTTTGGCCGAGGATATACCGGGGACCGATGTTCATACCATGCCAGCTAAATTTTTACAGCCCGGCCGGGTCCCTAAAAAGAAAGGCCGGATCAGCTGGGTTATTTTAAGCATTGTTATTTTTATCGTTTTAGGGGCAGTCATCGCCGCGGTGGTTATTTTTTTAAGCGGGCAAAAGCAGGCCGAGATTGTTGTCCGGCCGGTTGTGACCAACCCGGCGGAGAATACCAACATAACTCCGCCTGCTAATGGCAATGTTAATGATAACGTTAACAGCAACTCCAATAATAACGTTAATCAGGATACCAACACCCCCGCGCGCCGCGATCAGCAACGTTTAACGGATGTTTTTGACGTTCGTTCCGCTTTGAATATGTATTTTGACCAGCAGGGCGTTTATCCCAGCGCTTTAAGCACCCTGCTCAGGGATTATTTGAATATTGTGCCTGAGAATCCCGCTCTGGACGGCGAAGCCTATGCTTATTCAACCAATGATGATAAATCAGATTTTATTTTCACTTTCGCCCTTGAGTCGGGCGGCACTTTGGGTAATTTAGTTTTAGAGCCCGGCAAGTATCAGTTAAGCTCGTCCGGCGTTATACCAGCCGAAACAGAGGGTGTCAGCGTCCCGCCTGATGCCAATTTGCCGGATTTGCCGAAGACGCCTTTGGCAGACGTACCACCGGCCATTGGTCAGGATGCGGATGGCGATCTTTTAACCGACGTTGAAGAGAATTTATATCAGACAGATTCCGCTTTAAGGGATACCGACGGCGACGGTTATGAGGATTTAAACGAAATTTTGTCATTATACGATCCAACTAAAGGCGGCGGCGCCAGATTATTTGATTCCGGTTTAATAAATGTTTATAAAAACAGCGAGTATCATTATTCCCTGTTTTATCCCGCTACCTGGACGGCCAGGCCTTTTGCCGGTGATAATAAAGAGATTATTTTTAATTCCGCTATCGGCGAATTTGTGGAAATTATGATTCAACCTAATCCCTTGGGCCTTTCGGCTTATAACTGGTACCTGGAACAAAACGAGGCCGCAGTGGCTAAAAATCTTAATACTCTTTTAGTTGATAATTTGCCGGCGGTGCAGTCGCCTAACGGTTTAACCACCTATTTGGGCGTGGGTTCTAATATTTACATCATTACTTATAATATCGGCGCCGCCGCCCAAATGAATTTTTACAGCACTTACCAGCTGTTTCTTAAAACTTTCATTTTTGTTGATTCAGCGGAACCGCCGGCGGCCGAGGCAGCTTCAACTTCTACTGAGCCAACGGTGCCGGAGGAGGGTGTTTAAACTCTGAATTGTTTTTATGCTTAAACTGGAAATCAGTTATCAGGTTAAAATGCCTCTCGCTTGGGGGGGCTTTTTAAATAAGCTGGCTCAGGCCACCGCTTGTCAGTTAAAAATAAAAGCCGACTGGCCGGTTTCCCTGGTTTTTATCGGCCCCCAGATGATAAGAAAATTAAACCGTCTTTACCGCCACCAGGACGCGGTCACAGACGTTTTGTCATTTACCGAAATTGACGAGATATTCATCTGTTATGCCCGGGCCGTCCGTCAGTCAAAAACAAACAAAATTCCGGTGAAGCAAGAGATTGGCTGGTTGTTTATCCATGGTTTGCTTCATTTGCGGGGTTATACCCACGAAACGGAAAAGAAGTTCAAGCGGATGGTTGATTTGCAGGGTGAAATTCTCCGGCCTGACGCTAAGCTGAGGTAAAACTTATTTGACAAACCAGAACAATAAATTTGTTCAACATAAATCAAGTTTGTGGAAAAGTTTAACAGTTGCCGGCAAGGCTTTTTTTTAGTATAATAAAGCTTAGAAATTGCCAGCTGGAAATTAGAAACTGGATAATCTTTAGATTTGGTTTCTTATTTCTTGTTTTACGTTTCTAAAAATCCTAAACTTCAAATTCCTAAATACAATGCCGCAAGATCACTATATAACCGGTTTGGATATTGGTTCGCATAATATCAGGGCTGTTCTGATTAAAAAAACTCCAGATAATAATTTGGAAATTATTGGCGCGGCTGAACGGCCTTCCGCCGGCATTGCCAAGGGCATGGTGACGGATATTGAGGATGCCGTTTCCAGCATTTCCGAAGTTTTGGAACAGCTGGAGCGCATGGCCGGCCTGCCCGTGGAATCGGCGGTGGTGGGCATTTTTGGCACGCATATTAAAACTTTGGAGAGCAGCGGCGTTGTGGCCGTGGCCAAAGCCGATAAGGAAATTACCGAAGAGGACGTGGAACGGGCGATAGAAGCGGCGCAAGCGGTTGCCACGCCCCCGAATCACGAAATTTTGCACGTTATTCCCCGTGATTTTAAAGTAGATAATCAAACCGGCATTAAGGATCCGGTAGGCATGACCGGCGTGCGTTTGGAAGTTGCGACGCAGATTATTATCGGCCTGTCGGCCCAAATCAAGAATTTGACCAAAAGTATTTACCGCACCGGCGTTGATATCACCGATTTAGTTTTTGGTATCCTGGCTTGCGCCGAAAGCACTTTAGATAAAAAACAGCGGGAGCTGGGGGTGGCCTTAGTCAACCTTGGCCATCACACCACCACCATGATCGTTTATGAAGAAGGCGATATTTTGCATTCGGCGGTTTTACCCATCGGCTCCAGCCATATAACTTCGGATATCGCCATCGGCCTCAGAACTTCGGTGGACGCGGCCGAAATAATCAAGCTGGAAGTCGCTCAGGCCGACAGCCGTAAGGTCAATAAGCGCGATGAAATTGATTTGGCCAAATTTTCCGATCAGGAAAAAGAGCGCACGATGATTTCCGTTAAGCACGTTTCGGAAATCGTTCAGGCCAGGTGCGAGGAAATTTTCAGCCTAATTAACGCCGAACTTAAAAAAATAGACCGTTTTGGCCTGTTGCCGGCCGGCGTGGTTTTAACCGGCGGCGGCGCCAAGCTTAACGGCTTGATTGACCTGGCTAAAGAAAAATTGAAACTGCCGGTAGTGATCGGGCTGCCTCAAGGCGCCGCCGAAAGTTCCATTGATAAAATCAACGATCCGAGCTACGCCACCGCCATCGGCCTGGCAATCTGGGGTAGTCAAAGCTCGCATAAGTCGGCCAAGTTTCGTTTGCCCAATTTTTCTTCCGTGGACGACGCGGTCAGTAAAATGAAGCGCTGGTTTAAGTCCTTGCTGCCATAGCGGTTGGCGATTGGTAATCGATAATTAGTAATTTATCCGGCGAGTGCCGGATTCATCTCCAGTTACTAATTACTAGTTACTAATTACTTACAAAAACATGGCAAAATCTAAATCCATAGAAATAAAACCGGATATTGAAACCTTTGCAAAAATAAAAGTTATCGGCTTGGGGGGATCGGGCGGTTCGGCCATTAACCGGATGATCAAGTCTAAACTCAAGGGCATTGAATTTATCGCCGTCAATACCGACGCGCAGGCTTTAAATAATAATGAAGCGACTCATAAACTGCATATCGGCCGAGCCACCACCCGCGGCCTGGGCGCCGGCATGGATCCGGAACTGGGCGCGCAGGCGGCGGAAGAGAGCGAAGAAGAAATCAGGACGATCATGGAAGGGGCCGACATGGTTTTTTTAACCTGCGGCCTGGGCGGCGGCACCGGCACGGGTTCGGCTCCGATTGTGGCTGATATCGCCAAGGAGGCCGGCGCTTTAACCGTGGCGGTGGTGACCAAGCCTTTTTCTTTTGAGGGCGCTCAAAGAAAGAGCATCGCCGAGCGGGGTTTGGACAATCTGATTGATAAAGTTGATACCATTATTACCATACCTAACGACAGGCTTTTGCAGGTGATTGATAAAAAAACTTCCCTGCTGGACGCTTTCGCCATCGTGGACGAGGTGCTGAAGCAGGGGGTTCAGGGTATTTCCGAAATAATCACTATTCCCGGATTGGTTAACGTTGATTTTGCCGACGTCAAGGCCATTATGAAAGAGGCCGGTTCGGCCTTGATGGGCATTGGCCGAGCCAGCGGTGAAAGCCGGGCTGTGGAAGCGGCCAGGACGGCCATAGACAGCCCACTTTTGGAATTATCAATCAAGGGGGCCAAAGGGGTGCTGTTTACCATCACCGGCGGCACCGATTTATCAATGCATGAAGTTAATGAGGCGGCCGAAGTGATTACCTCTTCCGTTGATCCCAACGCCAAAGTGATTTTTGGTGCCATCATTGACGAATCCCTTAACGACGAGGTAAAAATTACGGTTATTGCCACGGGTTTTAATTCCGCCCGTAGCGAAGCCGAACCGGAAAGCTCCAGACAAGAAGACCGTTACGCTTACCCCCAGTATAAAGCGGTGGAAGATAAGGCCACGGTCGTGGCTAAAAGTTTATTCTCCAAAAAACCAAGCAAGGCCGAAGATGCCGACAAAGTTGATTTGCCTCCAAAAACCAAACAGGAAGAAGAACTGGACATCCCCACTTTTATCAGAAAAAAAATGGGGAAATAGCCGGAGTTAAAAGTTATGAGGGACGGTTTACGCACGATTATCATAATTTTTCTAATAAATCCAGGTAGCGTAGCGTGTATCGTGCCAGCCCGCCACAACAACGAGTCGGGCGGATAACTCTTAAGGCTTAACCCAATCAGCCGTAACTCATAACTAATAACAAGTAACGCCTGACTCAACTATGAAATGTCCAGTTTGTTTAGCTCAAGATACCAAAGTTAATGATTCGCGTTTGACTGAACAGGGCTTTGCCATCAAAAGAAGGCGTGAATGTCAAAAGTGCGGTTTTAGATTTTCCACTTACGAACAAATTGAGATTCTTAATTTGACCGTGATTAAGCGGAACGGAGTCAAAGAACCGTATCAGCGGGACAAGCTGGAACTAGGTTTAAGGCGGGCTTTGCAAAAACGCCCTTATAGCCAGGACCAGTTTAAAAAATTGATCAACACCATTGAGAGGGATATTCAGAAAAAGAAAAAAGATGAAGTCACCAGCCAATTTATCGGCGAACAGGTCATGAAAAGGCTGAAAAGTTTTGATAAGGTTTCTTATATTCGTTTTGCCTCTGTTTATCGGGCGTTTGAGGATGTTAAGACTTTTCAAAAAGAACTGGAGGAGCTCTTGAACAAAAAAAACTCAAAAGTCATGCCTGGCGCCGTTCAAGCCAAAGGAACGATCCGTCGCCAACCCTCCGGCAAAAACGCCTAAGAAATAATATGCAGAATCATTTAACCAAATTAACCAGAATCATCATCGGCGGCGTTTTGGCGGTGGTTATTTGGATCGCCGGTATTTTAATCGGCCAGGAACAAACCGTAACCATTTTAAGCCCAGACGGGGGCTTAAGCGGCATAATTACCAGAAGCAGGAACATTCAGGTCAGCTTAATGATGGATTACGGCGACGGTCGCGTGAGAGTTTATCCGGAAGTCAAGCTGATCTATGGCGCTTCAGCTCTAGACCTGTTAAATAAAGTTTCCATAACCGACAAAACTTTTAAGATAACTTACGAAGATTACCAGACAGCCGCCGGGGCCGCCAGGCTCTCTATCAACGGTTACGTCACGTCCGCCAATGGTAAAAAATGGCAGGTCTGGCTGAATAACTCCTGGCAAGCGGGACACTTAGACAAAATTCAATTAAAATCAGGAGACGTTATTGAATTTAAATACGTTAAATTAGTTGAATAGCCTTAAACGGCAAAATAATTTTTAATAAATAACGTAGTATAAATATATGCCCAATATCCAGGGAGCCCCTTTGGAAGAGCAGGTTAAGATCCTGTTGGAGCAGAATTTGGCTTATAGTAAAGAAATTTATCATATCTCCAAAAAGGTCAAGAGCTATATCTTATGGGGTCGCGTTATGAGCTCTATTAGCATTGTGGTTTTTATAATTGTGCCTATTATTTTGGGGATATTTTATTGGCAGCCCATTGTCAACAGCATCATGGGTAAATTTTTGCCCGCCAGCATGCTCCAGTCGGCAGGTTCAGAGAGTTTGCTGGGCGGCACCGGTTTGGACCAACAGCAGTTGATTCAAATGATCAATGAACAGGGCGGGCCCCTGAAAGCTTACCAGCAGTTGTTGGATCAAAACTATTAAGCAATTTAGAGTTAGCAAAAACCTCTTCGCGGGGGTTTTATTAACCCATAAATGTATGTCTAAACCCAATGAATCAAAAATGCAAATGCCTAAAGGGGTTTTTGCCACCGTGGTTATTGTGAGTTTGGTCATCGGCTCCCTGGCCGGCGGAGTTTCCGGCTTTGTCACCGGCACGATTTATTCGGGATCGTGGGCAAAGTGGCTGTCTGATCCCTTGGGCGTTATTATCCGTCCGGGCCATCAGCCAGATAGTTCCACCGCCGCCTTGGGTCAGCCGGCGCCGGCGGGCATTGATACCGAGGAGGCCACCACCCAGGCGGTCAGCCGGGTCACTCCGGCCGTGGTCAGCATCATCGTCAGTAAAGAACTGCAGCCATATAACAGTGACAGTTTAAGTTTTCCCTTTGATCAGTTTTTTAGCTTTCCTTTTGATCAGTTTTTCCAAACCACGCCGGTGCCGCAACCCGAACAGAATCAGGCTGAACCGGAAAAGCAGAAGGTAGGCGGGGGCACCGGTTTTATTATCAGCGCCGACGGTCTGATTTTAACCAATAAGCACGTGGTTGACGATATTGCGGCGGATTATTCGGTGGTCCTGAGCGACGGCACCAGTTATGAGGCTGAAGTGGTGGCCCGTGACCCGCTGAATGATTTTGCTTTTTTGAGAATTGAGGCCCAGGATTTGCCGACGGTGGACTTGGGCGATTCCGATCAAATTCAGATAGGCCAGACCGTCATCGCCATCGGTTTTTCTTTAGGCGAATATTCCAACACGGTCACCAAGGGTATAATTTCCGGCATCGGCCGGGATATAGTCGCCGGTAGCGCCAGCGGCAGCGAAAAGCTGGAGGGCGTCATTCAAACTGATGCGGCCATCAATCCGGGCAATTCCGGCGGTCCGCTGATCAATCTTGCCGGTGAGGTGATTGGCATTAATACGGCCATTAATTCCCAGGGGCAATTGGTGGGTTTTGCCATTCCCATCAACAGCGCCAAGAGCGTTATTGCCAGCGTTAAAGAAAACGGCAGGATTGTCCGGGCTTATTTGGGCGTTAGATATTTGCCTTTAAACAGCCAGATTCAGGCAAAGAATAATTTGGCCTATGATTACGGCGCTTTGCTGGTCCGAGGCGATACGCCGGCTGAGCTGGCGGTGGTGCCGGGTTCTCCGGCCGATCAGGCGGGCCTGGAAGAAAATGATATTATTTTGGAAGTTGAGGGGGTTAAATTGGATCAAGCTCATTCTTTGGCTAAGGAGGTGGCCAAGTATCAGCCCGGCGATGTTATCAATTTAAAAGTATCTCATGACGGTCAGGAAAAAACCATCCCCGTGGAACTGAGAGAATTTCAAGAATAAAGAGTTTAGTCCTGACTAAAAAAGCGCGATCGGCAACGATCGCGCTTTTTTTGATGTTCACCCAATCAACTAGTCTTGGTTATTATAAATAGCGGCTGATTTCCCAGGGGGTGACTTCCTGGCGGGCCTGATCAATATCCCTGGCCGCGGCCGCCTTTAGGGCCGTTAAAGTGTGCTGGCCCAGGAGATTTTTTAGGACCTCGTTTTTATCAAGTTCAGCCATGGCCGCCTGGAGGCTGTCCGGCAGCGTGGCGATATTTTTGTTCAGCTTGTCCTGTTCGCTCATCTGATAAAGGTTTTCTTCCACCGGCGCCGGGGGAGTCAGTTTGTTTTTAATGCCGTCCAGGCCGCAGGCCAGCATTCCGGCAAAGGCCAGATACGGGTTGGCCGTGGGATCGGGATTGCGCAGTTCGGTTCTGGTTGAGGCCGGGCTATTTTTTGTTATTTTGGGCACCCGGATCAAAGCCGAGCGGTTGATTCTGCCCCAGCAGATGTTGACCGGCGCTTCGTAACCGGGCACCAGGCGCTTGTACGAATTAACCGACGGATTGGTGATGGCCGTTAGGGCCTTAACATGACGCAATTGTCCGGCGATAAACTGATAGGCGGTTTCCGACAGCTGGTATTTGTCATCGGCGCTAAAAAAGGCATTTTGCGGCGTTTCATTGCCTTTAAGCAAAAACAGGCTTTGATGAATATGCATGCCGGAGCCGTTAATGCCCTTGAGCGGCTTGGGCATAAAAGTCGCTTTTAATGATTCGCCGTTGGCGTAAGCCTTGATGGCCGATTTGATGGTTAGAATATTATCTGCGCTTTTTAAAGCCAGGTCGTAACGGGTATCTATTTCATGTTGCCCCTCGGCCACTTCATGGTGGTAGGCCTCGCCTTTGATATTAAAGGCCTGCAGGGAATCCATGACGCGGCGGCAGATGCGGGAAGCGCGGCTGACCGGCGTATAGTCAAAATAGCCTTTATGATCATGAGGGGCCAGGCGCTGGGGCAGTTCGCTTTTTTCAAACAGGAAAAATTCCAGTTCCGCCGCCGTGTAATAGTTAAAGCCCAGGGCGGCCGCTTCTTGGAGGGTTTTTTTAAGGATAAACCTTGGGTCGCTTTCAAACTGTTCCTGGTCGGTGGTGTAAATATCGCAAATCAGGCGCGCCGCCTTAAAATCGGTGTTGGTCCAGGGCAAAATAGCAAAAGTGCCCAGGTCCGGCTTTAAGAGCATATCGCTTTCGTAAATTCTGGCGTGGCCCGCCACCGATGAGCCGTCATACCAGATGCCTTTGTCTACTGCTTCCTGAAAACGGTAAGCCTCAATCTCCACGACTTTAATCCGGCCGGTTAAGTCGGAAAATTGCAGTAAAATCGCTTTGACCCCTTCTGTTTTAAGCAGGCTTTCTATTTGTTCTGCTGTCATACGTTTGTTAATTATTAATTAATTGCTTAAATTTAAATAAATCTAGCGCTTTTTTTTTGAGGGTATTCCCAGCATCAATATTGGTGCTGGGTATTAGGCCCTGTAAAAGTTTCCATAAGGTGACACTGGGCAAAACCAAGAGGTTATTTGCAAAGGTGCCGGATAAAGCGAAGAGCTCCTCTTGTGGAAGGAGCTCTTTAGTAATGTCTGGGGAAAAGTGGATTATATTAAAAAATGCGAGCTCCTTGTGAGTCGATTCAAATTATTATAATTTTGTCTTGATGGCCGCATAATCTTTAATGCCTATATTTTAAACAAGCCTCGGCCAATAGTCAAATAATTTTTTGGGGATAATTGATATTCAGCTTTATTTTTGCTAAGATTTAGTCACAAAACATAAAGCCTGCCCGTTAGCCACGACGGCGAGCCGGGTGGGCATCATGTAACAAGACTTTATTTTTGAAAGGGTTTAATGCCCGGCACCACAGTCATGGGCGCCGGCGAATGCCCTAAATCAATATGAAAGAATTGGTGGATAAAATTGAAAGTTTGAAAGCTAAGATTGAGGATTTAAGGTCCAGGATTAATCTTCAGGACAAAGCCGCTGAAATCAAAAATCTTGAAACGGAAATGGTTGAGGAAGGCTTTTGGGATGATCAAAAAAGAGCGGCCTGGATTTCTCAAAAGGTGGCCGACCTTAAGGAAGAGATTAACACCTGGCAGAATCTGTCAAAGGAAGCGCAGAGCCTGCTGGAGATCGCGCAAGAAGACGAAGATGACGAGGCGGTTAATTTAAATAAGGAAGTTGAGGAACAGTTAGGGCGATTATTAGGCCGGTTTGAACAATTGGAGCTGGCCACCGTTTTAAACGCCAAGTATGATAAAAATACGGCCGTGGTTTCAATTTATGCCGGCGCCGGCGGCGATGATGCGCAGGACTGGGCGCAAATGCTCTTGCGGATGTATTTTAAGTTTATTGAAAACAAAGGCTGGCGAGCCGAGGTTTTAGACCAGTCCAAGGGCGGTGAAACCGGCATTAAATCAGTCACCCTGGAAGTCAGGGGCAATTACGCCTACGGTTATTTAAAAGCCGAATCCGGCGTTCACCGTTTGGTCAGGCTTTCGCCGTTTGATGCCGATCACGCCCGTCACACCTCTTTTGCCATGGTGGAAGTAATCCCGGAGCTGGCAGACATTGATGAAATCAAACTCAAGGACGAAGATTTAAAAATTGAAGCCAACACCGCCACCGGCCATGGCGGCCAGTCGGTCAACACCACCTATTCAGCTATCAGAATCACCCATGTGCCTACGGGCATCAGAGTTTCCTGCCAGAATGAACGCAGTCAGCGTCAAAACAAGGAAATCGCCCTGAAGATTTTAAGGGGCAAGCTTGCCCAGTATAACGAAGCCAAGCAGGAAGCGGAGCGCCAGCGTTTAAGGGGCGAATTTACCGAAGCGGCCTGGGGCAATCAAATCCGGTCTTACGTTCTTCATCCTTACAAAATGGTTAAAGACCATCGGACCGATTACGAAGAATCCGAGCCGGAGAAAGTTTTGTCCGGTAATTTGGACCAATTTATTAGACGTTTTTTGTTTAGTCAAATATATTAAATAGCCGGTGGATTTTACCTGCGCTTATTTAAAGAATCAGTAACCTAAAAAAAGAAAGGATCGTTCCGGCCTGGTCCCCTCTTTTTTTATTCACCGTCGCCCGCGGGCTTAATTAAAATTGACGGTAAAATTATACATACCCATGGAGCATAGCCCTCTGAGGCTGGTGCCGGCCTGTTGCGGCGGCAAATTTATCAGTGTTTCGCCGGATGGCGGCAGATAATTTTGGTATCCCAGGCTGGGAATAGTCAGGGCGGATGAACAATCAAAGGTATTTTGCGTATTGATTTTGAGGGTGGTGGGTACGCCGGCTTTGGCAGCGGTAAATTTTGGCGAATAACCGCCCTTGGCGTTGATGGTGATAATCTGTTGGCCGTCAATCAGGCTGAGGTTACCAGCATCTGCCGCGGTGTTATTCGGCGAGTTGGCACTTTCCCGAGACAGCAAAATAGCGGCGCCAAGGAGGCTGATGGTAATGATGACTGATATCACTATGGTTGTAATTTTCATAAGTATTTTTTCCGGCGTCCTAAAGTTTATCCGCCGCCGGTTGAAGCATATTTATATAACTTTAGGGTGGTGCTTGGAGTGTTGATTTATTTATTTGAGGTTAGGACAACGGAGCTATGTTATCAAAAATTGAACAGCGGGGGAATAATGGCGGCGGCCACGAGGGCGTTGATCAGATTAAAGAGGCCGAAAAATATGACCACCAGGCCGGCCGCTTTAAAGAACACTCCGGAGTGCCTTGATTGGTGGAGGCCAAGCGAGCTGAAACTTAAGAGTGCCAGCACCGGCAGCGTGCCGAGCGCGAAGGTGAACATTATTAAGCCTCCGGTCAAAAAACTGCCGGTGGTGAGGGTATAAATCTGCATGGACTGAGTAAAGCCGCAGGGCAGGAAAAATGTCGCCGCGCCGGCCACCAGCGGCGTTAAAGTGTGGTTGATGTTTTTGAGGCCGGTGACGCGTTTGCCGATTGAGCCGGGCAAGGTCGGCTGTAACTTTTTCGCCCAGGGGAAGATGTTTAGCAGATTAAGGCCGAGAATCAAGAGTACGATGGCCACGGCCAGACTGAGGGCGAAGATGACGGTCTGGTTAAGCTGGAAAGCCGCACCGAGGGCGCCGATCAGGCCGCCGAGAATTAAAAATGAAGCCAGGCGGCTGAGATGGAATAAGACTTGCGGCCGCACCTTGTCGCCGCTTTTGGCGTAATTAGCGGCCAGGGACAGTACCAGCCCGCCAACAACCGCCATGCAGGTTGAAACCGAAGCGATCAGGCCGATGATAAAGGCCGCACCGTAGCTCGGGCGCGAGGTAGTGACCAGATTGACGAGGCCGAGTTTTTGCAAAATAATGAACACGGCTATGAACCCGGCGGCGATCGGTATGGCCAGATTAAAGTCGGACCATTGAACCGAACGTGTTTCTTTCTCCAGGGACAGGGTATAGCCGTGCGGCTTTAAGACCGCGCTCAAGTCTTGCGCTACTTGCTCCGGTTTTTGGTCGCCAAAGTCGCCCGTCACTTCCACATTAAGATGCCTGATGGAGGCTTTAACCCGCGAGACTGCCGGTAGATCCTCCAGCACGTTTTCCGTAATGGCCACGCATGACTTGCAGTGCATGCCGTGAACATGAAAGGTGTATGTTTGCATAACTTATAATTTTTTAGCTTTAAGCCTTAATGAATTACTGACAACCGAAACGCTGGAAAAGGCCATGGCTAGTCCGGCAAAAACCGGATTCAACAGCCAGCCAAAGATCGGATAAAACAAGCCTCCGGCTAGCGGGATGCCGATAATGTTATAAATAAAGGCCCAAAAGAGGTTCTGCTTGATGCCGCGCATGGTGAATTTGGAAAGCCGGATGGCTTTAACCAGTTTGGAAATATCGCCGTGCAAAAGGGTAATCCCGGCCGTCTCAATGGCCACGTCTGTGCCGGTGCCCATAGCGATCCCGATATCCGCCTGAGCGAGCGCGGGTGCGTCGTTAATGCCGTCGCCCGCCATGGCCACGATCCGTCCTTGATCCTGCAGCTCCTTTATTTTTTTAAGTTTGTCGTCGGGTAGCACCTCGGCGACCACTTCGTCTATGCCTACCTCTTGGGCGATGGCTAGGGCCGTGTTTTGGTGATCACCGGTCAGCATGACCGTTCTGATTCCGAGGCGGTGCAGATCGTTAACCGCCGCAAAGGCTTCGGGTTTAATGGCGTCCGCCACCATGACCAGTCCTATGACTTCTGTGGCGCTGGCTAGCATAATGGGCGTTTTGCCCTGCGAGGTCTCCGCCGCTATTTTGTTAGAGTCAAAGGATAGTCCAAGATCGGCCAGGAGTTTAATATTGCCGGCAAAATATTCTGTCTGCCCGACAAGCGCCTTAAGGCCTTTGCCTTTAATGACGGCAAAGCCGGAAACGGTTTCGGCGGGGATATTTTTTGCCTTGGCGTACTCAGCCACGGCGTAAGCAATAGGATGTTCAGACTTGCTTTCCAGCGCGGCCAGGATGGAAATTATTTTTTCGTCGGGTAACCGGGAAAAGTTTTCCAAGCGCACCAGCTCCGGTTTGCCTTTGGTGATCGTTCCCGTTTTATCAACCACCACGATATTAACTTGATGAAGTTTTTCCAGTGTGGCGGCGTCTTTAATTAAAATGCCTTCCCGCGCGCCCTTGCCCACCCCGACGATAATCGCCGTGGGCGTGGCCAGGCCGAGAGCGCAAGGGCAGGCGATTACCAGGATGCCGACAAATGAGGTCAGACCGTACGACAGGGCGATGGCCAGACCAAGTGTTGGCGCGCTCAAAAGCCAGATTGCCAGAGCGAGAACGGCCAGCGCTAAAACGATCGGCACGAACACGGCCGAAATCTTATCGGCTAAAGCCTGGATGGGCGCACGGCTGCCTTGGGCCGCCTCAACCATGTTAATGATATGGGCTAGCAAGGTTTCCGCGCCCACTTTGGTCGCCGTAAAGGTAAAAGAGCCGGTAGTGTTAATTGTACCCGCGACCACGGCGTCGCCGGCATTTTTTTCTATCGGCATAGGTTCGCCCGTGACCATTGATTCGTCCACAAAGGACGAACCGTCAGCCACCAGGCCGTCAACCGGCAGCCGCGCGCCCGGTTTGATCACAATAATATCTCCGTGGCTAACCTGATTGATCGGTATTTCCAGCTCCTGACCATCGCGGATGACCAGGGCGGTTTTGGTTTGAAGGTTTAGGAGTTTTTCTATAGCGTTGCCGGTTTTTATTTTTGCCCTCGCTTCAAGGTATTTGCCCAGGGTAATAAAAGCAATGACTATAATGGTGACATCATAGTATGTCTGATCAACGTTAATATACGGCCGTAGCGGTTCGGCAAAAGCGCTGAGGCTAAAGCTGTAAAGATAGGCGGTGGCCGTGCCGAGGCCGATCAGGGTATCCATGTTGGCTTTGCCGTAGCGGAGAAAACGGTAAAAACCCAGGAGATATGGCTGGCCGACCACCAAGAGCATGTAGGTGGCCATAATCGGCAAAAGGTAATGAAAAAATTCTTCCAGGCTGGCCGTCGGCGGATTAACGGTTTTAAATTGAGCCAGGATATCCCAGGCCATGATAAAAAGGCTGACCAGGGTCAGGGGGATAGCCGAAATAATTTTTGTCCGCATGGCCGCGATCTCGGCCAGCTTTTCTTTTTTGGATTGCTTAAGGCCCAAATGGCCGGCGTGCTCTTCGTTTCTTTTTTGGATTGCTTAAGGCCCAAATGGCCGGCGTGCTCTTCGTCCGACATGGACATGTCAGCGGCCGTTGGCATTACCAACGAGTATCCCAGCGGTTCAATCTGCCGGGACAGCGCCTGCGGGCTTGTTTTTTGGGGGTCAAAGGAGATTTTGGCTGTTTCCGTGCCGTAATTTACCTCCGCAGAGTTCACTCCCCCCACTTTTTTAAAAGTCTTTTCAATCATGGCCGAGCACGAAGCGCAGTGCATGCCTTTAACTTGGTAAGTATTGGTTGGCATATTATTTTCTTTTTAGTTTGTAAACCTTGAGAATTTCCTCTTTGGCCTTGTTACCCTGTCCGGCTTTGACCTGATTGAGAATACAGCCGCTGAGGTGATTTTCCAGCAATAAATCTTCAACCCCGGAAAGCCCCTGCTTGACCGCCGAGGTTTGGGTGATAACATCAATGCAGTAAGCGTTCTGCTCAATCATTTTTTGCAGGCCCCGAACCTGGCCCTCAATCAGCTTGAGCCGCCTGATGATTTTGTCCTTATTTTTGTTCCTTATGTATTTCATAAAAATATAATATACCCCATGGGGGTATATGTCAAGTGGCCGGCTGTGGATTATTGGGAACACAAGCTTTAGGCGGGTAAGGGCAATCAAATTAACGTCTGAAGCCTTTTTTAAATAAGAGGTTGTCCGGTAAAATTGCCTAAAAAAATAAGGCTCACGCGGGGTGAGGCCTTGTTAGATTCTGATGGCTATGCCCACCAGATAACTGCACAGCCGAATGATATAACCTATAGCTTCAATTGGCGTGAACAGTTTCATTAACGGTTCCTTGAAATTCAAAATTTGTTTCAGAGCCAGCCCGGCGGCGATGGCCATCAGAACAAAACCTATCATGCCGGGCACGGTGTGGCAGTTGAGGGTGATTTTGCCGGCGATGAGGTACATCAGTATCGTCCCTGGCAAATCAAAGGCCAGCCAGCCGATAAAGAAACACCAGAACGAATGCGGGCGCTTCTTTTTCAGGCTTAAGACCAGCCCGGCCGTGTACCACACCAGTGCGATGGTAATTAAAGCACTGGCCCAGATTAGCCTGCTCATGGATCCTCCCCCTGGTATGTGCGTTCTTTTTTAAAAGCTTAAGCTGATGGCCTGGTTAGTCAAGAGGTTAGTCAATTGACATATTCTGCCGGTTTAATGATATTTAAACAGGGTCAAGTTAATTATTAATTTAGACCCCAGTTATGTCCAAAAACGAAGAATTCATGAACAAAAAAGAGCTGGAGCAGTATTTTACGGCTCTTAAAAATGATTCTGATAGTTTTAGAGAAGAGGTTAATTAGCCCTTTGAGTCTGTTAATCAGCGATTTGAATCCGTTGACCGGCGCTTTAATGATTTGGAAAGTAAGATGGATAAAGGCTTTAGAAGACTAGAGTCAGTTTGTTTTACTATCTTAGAGATTGTCAGAAGTCACGATTTAAAATTCACTGATTTTGAAAAACAACTAGTAGGTTTAGAAAGAAAAGTCATATAAAATTGAAGAGTTTAAAAGCCGAGAATCATTATCTCGGCTTTCTGTTGACAAAAATATCATCATCAGGTAAGTTAAATACAGATGAAAAACATACCAAAAAGCCAAAATTGTTGTCCTAATTCTTCCGGCCTTGTCAGGCGGTTTCTTTGGGTATGTAATTACCGGTTGAGTTAGTCCAATCCTCCTTATATATCTTAAGAATTCTCCCGATAGGGTTCGGGAGGATTTTTTGTTCCTTACGCTAAGGAGGGAGTATGACAGTCGTGGAGTTTGTTCAGTTGTTGAGGCGGTCGCATCCCGAGATTGAGGTGAAGGAGATCTCCGCCTCTTGTAACGACCCTGAGCTTAAGGGTATGGCTTGGGGGACCTCGGTGGAAACACACTACCTTGAGAGTCCGATTCGTTCGGTCAAAGTTGGCCGGAAAGCTGGACAAGATTTTGCCGTCATCGTTGTCGGCGAGGCAGTTGACTTAGGCAGGGTCGTGGAAAAAACCCTGCTGATGGGTCCGGTCGACTTCAATGTCTGGCATCTCCTGATGTCGGCGGGATTGTATGATCCGCCGTGCATGGGCGCCTGACAGTTACAAAAAAAGGGGGAAAGAAGGCTTTTAAAGGCTTTTTTCCCCCACCCATTTTTTACAGTAAAATCCCGCGCCACTTTCTTTACAAGAAAAATCGCGCAAGGTAAAATAAGCCTATGAATAAATTGTTTTTATTTAACACCTTAACTCGTCAAAAAGAGGAATTTAAACCTCTTAAAAAAGGCCGGGTTTCTTTATATACCTGTGGGCCGACGGTTTACGATTACGCCCATATCGGAAATCTTCGCACTTATATTTTTGAGGATATTTTGAGGCGCACCTTGGAATTTAACCGCTATAAAGTCAAACACGTTATGAATATCACGGACGTGGGTCATTTGACTTCAGACGCCGATGAGGGCGAAGACAAGCTGGAAAAAGGCGCTAAAAGAGAAGGACAGCCGATTTGGAAAATGGTGGAATTTTACACTCACGCTTTTAAGACTAATCTCAAGGAGCTGAATATTTTAGAGCCCAAGCTCTGGTGCCGCGCCACCGACTATATTAAAGAGCAAATCAAATTTGTCAGGCAACTGGAAAAGAAAGCCCTGACTTATAAAACCCCTGACGGCCTTTATTTTAACACCGCCAAGTACCCTGATTACGCCAGGCTGGCTAAATTGAACGTGGCCGGCCAGCAGGCAGGCGCCCGGGTAGAAGTCAATGCGGCCAAAATTAATCCGACTGATTTTGCTTTATGGAAATTCAGTTATCTTAACGGCAGAGCGTTTGACGCGGCGCAGGATGACGCCGGAGCGCGGCGTCAAATGGAATGGGACAGCCCCTGGGGAATCGGTTTCCCTGGCTGGCATTTGGAATGCTCGGTCATGAGTTTGAAGAAACTGGGTAAAAAGTTTGATATTCATTGCGGCGGCATTGACCATATTCCGGTGCACCATACCAATGAGCGCGCGCAAAATTGGGGATTAACCAATCAAGAAGCAGTGCGCTTTTGGGTGCATGGTGAATTTTTAATCATCAATGACGCCAAGATGGCTAAGTCCGAAGGCAATTTTATCACCTTGCAGACCTTTAAAGATAAAGGCATCAATCCTTTGGCTTACCGTTATTTTGTTTTGCAGGCGCACTATCGCTCTAAACTGAATTTTTCCTGGGAAGCTCTGGCGGCGGCCCAGACCGGCTACAATAATTTAATCAGGGAGATTGCCGGCTTGGACAGGCCGGGGAAAGCTTGCCATACTTGTTTGGGTAAATTTACCACGGCCGTCAACGACGATTTAAACACGCCCGCGGCTTTGGCCGTGGTTCAGGAGTTGTTAAAATCCGACAAACCGTCATCCAAGAAACGCCAGACCATTGTTGAATTTGACAAAGTTTTAGGTTTGAATTTGAATCAGTATAAAGTTGATCAGGCGCTGGGCGATAGAGTTAAAAAGTTGATTGAGGAGCGTCAGGCGGCCAGACAAAATAAAGATTATCAAAAAGCGGATGAACTAAGGCGGAGGATTGAGGATCAAGGAATAAGGATAAAAGATTTGCCGGATGGAGGTTATGAAATAGAAAGTTAGTAATTTGCTGACCTGCCGACTCGATGGATGACCATAAACTCTGTTTAGGCGAGAATCAGCAGTCTGCGTATGTTTTTGTAAGTTTAGGCTTTACAAATAAGAGCTAATATTAGTTCTTTTTTTGTTATTGATGAAATATTTTGCTGACTTTCGGGTTTTATTAATATGAAATGATTTTTTGCCAATCCTTAACCTAGCACCATTTTTTTAGGAAAAAGTGGGTGATAGCTTAACAATTACCGATAAAACCTATCAAATAATCAGCTTAAACGATAGATATTAAGATTGAATTAATTTTGCTCCTTGTAATTTTTACACAGTTAAACCTGCGGC
>Ga0076145_112_pt1 | contig 17475 bp, 10 predicted proteins | sample RifGroC2_FD_68166 | JGI IMG/M metagenome (GOLD analysis project Ga0076145, IMG submission 68166) | Parcubacteria bacterium GW2011_GWC2_45_15
TGATGATATGCGAAAAACACTGGAAGACTTGTCAGGAAAAATTTATGGCGAAAGTTTTGAGGAGACACAGGCATTTCGTGTTATATTAGATCATATGCGCGCGGCAACTTTTTTGATTGCAGATGGTGCCATCCCATCAAATAAAGATCAGGGGTATTTCACTCGTCGTCTTATTCGCAGAAGTGTTAGGTTTGCCCAAAAGCTTGGCATTAAACAGAGTTTTACCGAGTCGCTTGTCAGATCGATTGCTGAGAATTATCAAGATGTTTATCCAGAGATTAAAAAGAATCAGGATATAATTATCGCAGAAATTGAAGATGAAGAAGAGAAGTTTGCTAAAACACTTGCTGACGGGTTGAAGCGATTTAACCAGCTAGTTGCTGATGAGAAAACCAAAGATTTTATTATTGACTCGCAGGAAGTATTTGATTTGTTTGCGACATATGGTTTTCCGATTGAAGTGACAAAAGAACTTGCCCGCGAGCACGGGATCGCGATTGATGAAGATGGATTTTATAAAAAATTTGAGGAGCACAAAAAACTTTCTCGTACGGCGAGTGCGGGTAAATTCAAAGGAGGACTGGCTGATCATTCCGAACAAGTGGTAAAATTCCACACGGCCACGCATCTTTTGCATCAGGCTTTAAGGGATGTTTTGGGCAATCACGTGGAGCAGCGCGGTTCTAACCTGACGGCCGAACGCCTGAGGTTTGATTTTGTCCATTCGCAAAAAATGACGCCGGCAGAAGTTCAAAAGGTGGAAGACATCGTCAATCAAAAAATCACAGCAGATTTACTTGTCAGTTTTGAGGAAATGACGGTTGATCAGGCCAAGGCGGCCGGCGCCATTGGCTTGTTTGGCGATAAATACGGTGCAAAAGTTAAGGTTTACAGTGTCGGTGATTTCAGCAAAGAAATCTGTGGCGGCCCGCATGTGGAACATACTGGCATAATGGGTCGTTTCCAAATCACCAAGGAAGAAGCTGTTTCCGCCGGCGTTAGGCGGATTAAGGCGGTTTTGCAAAAGAAGTCAGGAATTGGCTAACCTCAAAGAGCGCCTTAAATCAAATATACAATTTACGCATTTAGTCATTTAAAAATGTTACCGTAATCCCTCTCGTTGGGACATTTAATTTCTTACTTTGTTGTTGCTCTAATTTTGGCAACTTTTAAGTCGATTGTTCGTTTCAATTGTATAGGATTCAATGATAAATACAATGCGGTTAATTTGTCCTTAGCCTCCTTAGTCGTCTGGTCGCAAGCCATTAATCTTTGATAAGGGCTTTTAGCAATATCATATTTCTTTCTGCACACCGAATTGTTGATTTTTTCTTTGCTTTTAATCTTCATCACCGGCCTAAAGAAGTTGGTAAACAGGCGGTATTCTTTGCGGTACAAATCATTCAACAGGCATAATTGTTCCGGAGTGTCGTATCGGCCGTAGCCAACCAGCTCTCTGACATGAGTTTTGTTTTTCTGTTCAATGTAAGCATTATCGTTTTTCCGGTCAGGCCGGCTCCTGGTGTAAACCAATTTCTCATCGACGCAGTATTTTAACATTTGGTAATTGATGATTTCGCCACCATTATCGCCGTCAATGCCTAAAAGGTCAAATGGTAAATCTTTTCGAATGTCTTTAGCGGCATTTAACACGCCAGTTTCGCCTTTGCCCATTACCGCCTTTTGTTCCGCCCAGCCGGAAAAAATCTCGGTTAAATCAAGGGTAAAAACGAATATTCCGGAAGGATCCCCGCCATTATGGGCAACTGTGTCAATTTCCATAAAACCTAGCTTACCCGTATCCCAATCAGTGATTCTTACGGGGATGGACGACTTTAGCAGCGAACCTCCAGAGGTCATGCCCCGATTCCTTTTTAAATGCCTGATGGCCCTGTCTCTCTTAAGCCGGCGGTCTATGGTTTTCGCGCTGATTGTTCTAAGCTTTGCTTGGATATTCTCATTAAAAGCGATTTCTTTAAAACGCGCTAGGACTTCATACATTTCCGGCAAGCTAGGCGCCAACCTGGCTCCGCAGGGGAAGTTCAATAGTTCCCAAATTTTTATCACTACGGAAATAATTCCGCTGCCATATACTCTTACTCTCCTTTTCCTGCCTATTTTAGCCACCCGATTGTTGTCATAACCGGCAGCTAGAATCTTAACGGCGTATTTTCTGGCATAATTGGTATTACGGCAGAATTCGTCTAAAATCTTACCCTTTTCTTTTTTATCAGCTTTTAAATACCTAGGCTTAGTCGCTGATGTCAGCTCCTTTTTACCCATAATAGTCATAGTTGTTACCTTAATTTACTGGTTAAATTACGGTAACATTTTATATGACCCAACGAAGCCTAGGAAAGTAACATTTTAGATGACTCAATGCGGAGTTCTTTAAGTATGATTTACTATTCCGTAAACTTAAAAAATCGTTGTCACAAAAAGGAGACCGTCCATGTTGCGCTTTAGTGTTTTTCTGGTGGCCATTGCGGTCATTGTTATGGTTCAGCCGGGCCAGTCACAGCCTTCGGATTTGTTGGAGCAAGAAATTATTATCAGCATTTTTGAGGTTGCTGGCGGCTATGCCGGCGGTTATTTCATTGATGGACAAATGGTGGCTAGTTTTACCTACCAAAAGGACATCAATTATGTTTCTTACCATGGAGTTTTGGAGCCTGAGGAGTTCAGACTCTTGCTCCAGCGTTCCATGGAAGAATTGCCGGCGGGCTTAAGGTTAGCAGACATTACCTCAATTGAGGGTGTCAGCCTGAGCAACACGATCGGCCAGCCGGCAAACGCCGGTAAGCCTTGGCTGGAGTCAAACGGCTTTTATGCAGCCGACTCCTGGCTCACCTCGGACAAATTTGCCCACATGCTAGGCACGTTTGTTCTGTCTGTCAAGCTGAGGGGCGTTGATATCCTCAGCGGCGGCAATAAGTACATTGCCGCTTTGGAGGCCGTGATTTTAGGTGCTGTTTGGGAATACAAGGATTATCGGTATTCCTGGGAGGTTCACGGCATCCTGGGCGGTGATGGTTTTAGCTACCGCGATCTGGTGGCAGATATCATCGGGGCGGCTTATTCGCTTCATTTGCTGGATCCGTTATTTGATCCGGCAACCACGATCGTCAAGAAGTATGACGAAGCCGTGGTCGCCAGGTTGCTTAGCCTGGTCATAAAGGATGCGGTGCCCCAGGAGTTGGAAGAACCCAGAGGTATTCTCTGGGTGGAACCATCTCGTTTTTGGGGCCGGCTGATCAGGGTCGTCATCTACGACGGCACGGTCATTGTTGTTTCGGCAACATACAATATGATCGTGTCTAGGCAGTGGTTCCCTGACGGAACCAACTGGGTCAACGATGATGATCAACAGTTCGGCGTTTCGTATAACGCCGAGATTAGTTGGATCCTGGGGCCCTTTGGCCAGAGTTTGGTTGAAGACTGTGCCTCAGACGAAGTGGGCTTTGTAGTCGGCGAAGTTTTCATCGCCGGCAACGAGGCCCAGAACGCGGTTTTTAGTTCCACTAACGTGCCTTTCCTTGGCGGCAAGGAAAAGGGCGGCGGCTGGAACCGCGTTCATCTCCTTCAGGGATCGACAGTGAATGTTGCCTGGTACGGCCTGAGGAAGGTAAATCGTCTCATTTTTGGCCGCGACGCTTTCCAGTATGGCAGTACTGGTATTGGTGTGACCCCGGGAGGCTTGGGGGTTAGCGTTACCAACCATTATGGGCAGGTGTGGCTAGTGCCTTACCAGACAGGCGCAGTCGGCGGGGTCGCTGTTGGTTTTAGCGGTGATTTTACCGGTGTGGTTAGACGACTGTTCCGGTAAATTGCAAGATTATTGCCCGGGGACTTTTCATGAGTTTCCCGGGCTTTTTTATAACAAAAAACCGTCAGGTTCTAGCTGACGGTTTTAAAGGATGCAAGAATATTTAGCTTTCAGTTTTAACCTTGTCCCAGACCTGTTTTTTTATATCCGCAATCAGTTTGGGATTTTCTCTCAGAAATTGCTTGGCGTTTTCCCGGCCGACGCCGAGCTTGTGCTCGCCGTAACTGTAACTGTTGCCGGATTTGGCGATCACGCCGAACTGGACGCCGGTATCTATAACGTCGCCGGATACCGACATGCCTTCATTATACATAATGTCAAATTCGGTGTTTCTAAAGGGGGCGGCCACTTTATTTTTAACCACTTTAGCCTTAACTCGGTTGCCGATAATGGCATCGCCTTTTTTAATCTGAGCGGCGCGCCTGACTTCAATTCTGACCGAGGAATAAAATTTCAGGGCCATGCCGCCGGTGGTGGTTTCGGGGTTGCCGAAAAAGACGCCGATCTTCATTCTAATCTGATTTATAAAGATAACCACCGTTTTGGATTTGCTGACAATGCCGGAAAGCTTTCTTAAGGCTTGGCTCATTAATCTGGCCTGAAGGCCCATGTGGGAGTCGCCCATTTCGCCTTCAATTTCCGCTTTGGGCACCAGGGCGGCCACCGAGTCAATGACGATTACGTCCACGGCGTTGGACCTGACCAAAGTTTCGGTAATTTCCAAGGCCTGTTCGCCCGTATCGGGCTGGGAAATCAGGAGGTCATTGACGTTAACGCCGATTTTTTTGGCGTACTCCGGGTCAAGAGCGTGCTCGGCGTCAATAAAGGCCGCCGTGCCGCCTTGTTTTTGCACTTCCGCCACGATATGCTGAGCCAAGGTGGTTTTGCCGGAAGCTTCGGGGCCGTAGATTTCAATAATGCGTCCGCGCGGGACTCCGCCCACGCCCAAAGCGATATCCAACGACAGGCAACCGGTTGATATTGCCTCAACCTGCAAGCGTTTGGTTTCGCCGAAGCGCATAATTGAGCCTTCGCCGAATTTGCTTTTAATCTGTTCAATCGCCTGATTGGTGGCTTGTGTTTTTGCCTCGCGCTCGTCTTTTGTCATAAAATATATGATTTAATGATTATATTGACCCTGATTTTTTTATTTATTTTAAAGATATTGGGATTAACAACAGGCCGTCATGCTAGCCGAGGGGCGGCTGCCTTAAGATGGAGACAGTGGCGCTTTCGGCTCGGCTATGTTTCTTCTTAGCAGATATATTAAAAATGTTCAAGCCGATGGTTAAATCCACCTCCGCCTTAAAACGGCCGTCCGCGCGCGGCAGGATTTCTTGATTATTGATGGTCAGAATAGCTTCGGCCTCGGTCCGGCCTTCAATGGTGATCGTAGTTTCTTGGGTGATGGTTTGGCTGGAGGGCGAAATGATTTCCAAAAGCGGCGGTGCGAAGATGTTTTTGACTTCCAGACCCAGATAGGCCAGGCAACTTATAATCAACAGGCCGATAATCGTGTTACGGATAATTTTTGGGGATAGCCAGCTTAAAAATTTACTGGTCGTTTCGGTTTTGGGCTTTAATTCATTAAAAGCCAGCTGGGCGTTTTTTTCCGCTTGATAAATCGCTAGCAGTTTTTTTTCCGACAGGGAAAAAAAATTAGCCAAATTTTTTATAAATCGTCTGTTATATATTTCCCCCGGTAGCTGATCATAAGTCCCTGCTTCCAGGGCCTCCAGGTACTTGGTGGAAATTTGGGTTTTAAAAGAGACTTGGTCTAATGATAAATTATGGTTAAGTCTCTCTTCTTTTAAAATTTCCGGCAAAGCTTTGCCGGAAGCTAATTTTTTTTGGATAAAACTGGTCATAGGTTGGCCAACGGGCTAGCAGCATTTAGTAACCGGGCTGATGGTAATCTTTTTCCACCTCTTCGTCTTCGGCCGTTTCCTCATCATGCCTAACATTTGTCTCATTTTCCTCAAGGCCGTAGTCGGCGAAGTCATCCGCCTCGCTGGCCGTTTCAGCCTCCGCCGTCTCATTTTTTTTTTCCGCTTCGTCATTTTCATCAGTCTCGCCATCGCTCTCATAATTTTTTTCGGCCGCCGAGTATTGCTCCGTTGTTTCTTTGGCAATGGCAAACTCGTCTTCAGCCACCAGAATCTCCCTTGGTTTGGCGCCGTCGGCTGGCCCGATAATGCCTTGCTCCTCCAATAAATCTAAAATCCGGGCGGCCCGGGCATAACCGACCCGCAATCTTCTTTGTAATAAGGAAGCCGAGGCTTTGCCGGCTTTAATCAAAACATCTTTGGCTTCTTCTAAAAGATCGTCGCCGTCGTTGCTAAAGCCGTTGGCGCCGGGCAGGCTGACTTTGCCTTGCCTTTCAGTAACATTTTCCTGATACTCTGGTTCGGCCTGCTGACGCCAAAAGTTAACCACGTTTTCTATTTCTTCATCGTTGATGTAAGCGCACTGCAGACGGCGGGGCTTGGAGATTTCAGCCGACATAAAAAGCATGTCGCCCTTGCCCAGAAGTTTTTCGGCGCCGGAGGAATCAATAATGGTTCGGGAATCAACGCCCGAAGCCACGGCAAAGGCGATCCTTGAAGTGATGTTGGCTTTAATCAGTCCGGTAATGACGTTGACCGAGGGCCTTTGAGTGGCGACGATCAGATGGATGCCGGTCGCCCGGGCCATCTGGGATAATCTGACAATCGCGCCTTCCACGTCGCGCGGGGCGGTCGCCATCAGATCCGCCAATTCGTCAACAATAACCACAATGTACGGCAGTTTGTTAATTAAAACGCTGGCGTTATAAGCTTTAATATTGCGTTTGCCGACGGCGGAAAAGAGCTTGTAACGTTCGTCCATTTCATTCACCGCCCACCTGAGGGCGTTGATGGTTTTATCCACTTCAATAATAACCGGAGTCAACAAATGGGGGATGCCGTTGTACGTCGTCAATTCCACCCTTTTGGGGTCCACCAGAATTAATCTTAAAGTTTCCGGGGAATGCTTGTAGAGCAGGCTGACGATAATATCGTTGATGCAGACCGATTTGCCGGAACCAGTGGCGCCGGCAATGAGCAGGTGGGGCATATTGGCCAGATCAACCGCCCAGGCCTTGCCGGCCACGTCCTTGCCCAAAGAAAAGGTCAGCTGTCCCTGGCTGTTTTGGAATTTTTCGCTGTTGATGATTTCTTTTATTTTAACCAGGGCGATGTTTTGATTGGGTATTTCTATGCCGACCAAAGATTTGCCCGGAATGGGGGCCTCTATCCTGATCGGATGAGCGGCCAGGGCCAGGGCCAGATCGTTTTGCAGGGCGACGATTTGGGCCAGGCGGATACCCTCGGCCGGCTTTAGGGTAAACTGGGTGACGGTCGGCCCGATGTTGACTTCACCCATCTCCACTTCAATGCCGAAATTTTTAAAGGTTTCCTGGATTTTTAAAATATTGGCCTTAATGTCGCCGCTCGTCGGCTTGGAAGTTTTGCCGTCTAATAAATTAAGCGGCACTTCTACATGAGTCTTTTGCCCGCGCGAGAAAGTGATATTTAAGCCTTCGGGGATGCGTTTTATTTTTTTGCCTGCAGACGGACTGGGCGGAATTTTTTTTGTTTTAAAATCGTCGTGGTCAACGGAGATTTCCGCCGGCTGTTTTGTGGGTTCCGCCCCGGCCGGTTCTTCTTTGATCTCCGGTTCTTCTTCTTCTTCTTCGTAACTTTCCCCCAGCTGTTCTTCCTCAGCTTCATATTCGTCCTCGGCCCGGGTTAACCTTTTTTTAAAAAGTCCAATGATGTTTAAATGGCTGACGATCCCGTTTAAGGTAGTATTAAAAGTTAGCAGGAGCGAAATAATAAAGAGCGCGACCAAAGAAATCAGCGTGGCCCAAAAGCCCATAATTTTTTGCAGCGGAAAGGCCAAAGCGTAGCCTAGGTAGCCTCCACCTTCTACGGCCGTAAAAGTATTGGGATCATTTTTCGTCAATTGCAACAGGCCGCACAGACTGATAATTAAAATAAGAATTCCTAAAATATTGGTCGGACGCAGATCATATTTTTCCGGACTTAAAAAGACATAAGCGACGCCGATCAGGATAACCGGCACCAAATAAAGTCCGCCACCAAAGATAACGCCTAAAATCTGTTTTAAATACAGGCCTAGGCTGCCGGCCAGGTTAAAGAGAGAAAGAATGGTTAAGAAAGCGACCACCAAAACCAGAACAATCATGATGCCCTTTTTGGTCTCCGCCGCAATTGGTTCGCGGGGGTATTCCGCCGCCTCTCTTTTGCTTAAATTTTGACTGCTTTTTCTTTTGTGTTTTTTGGGCATTTTTTGGGATTTCTATGATTTGAAGTGTAGTTATTTTAACATTTTTTTTATAAAAGAAAAAGGGTGGCTGGTCTTTGGGCGGCCGCTATTTTTTATCAAAAAAACGGGGTTGTGGCTAACCCTGTTTTTTTAAATTATTCGGTTTCTATTCCTTAAAGCCGGTGCCGGCAGGGATCAGGCGTCCGATAATGACGTTTTCTTTGAGCCCTTTCAATTTATCGACTTTGCCGGTAATGGCGGCGTCGATCAAAACGCGGGCGGTTTCCTGGAACGAGGCGGCGGACAGAAAACTGTCCGTAGAAAGCGAGGCTTTGGTAATGCCTAAGAGGAGGGTGTCGCCGCTGGCAAGCTTGCCCTTGGTTTTGGCTACCCTGTTGTTTTCCGTGTTAAAGGCGCTCATGGTTACGGTTTCGCCCGGCAGTAAGTTGGTGTCGCCGGCGTCCTTAACATAGACTCGGGAGAACATCTGTTTGACGATAATTTCAATATGTTTCATGTTCAACTTTTGGCCCTGTGAAGAATAGATGTACAGAATTTCTTTAATAATATATTTTTGGACGGACAGCATGCCTTTATGCCGGTAGAGTTCCTGCAGATCCATACTGCCTTCGGTTAAAGGATCGCCCGGGCTGACTAGATCGCCGTCCTTAACCCATAAGGCCTGGCCCGGCGGGATGACCACTTCTTTAAAAGCTTCCGCCTGTGAAATAATCTGAATGTAATTATCCTTGATATTAATCTGACCGGCCTGGCTGTTGCTGATTTTTTTTCTGGTTTCCTGATGTTCCATCAGGATGGTTTTCGGCTCAACCAGATCGCCGTCTTTGACTTTAATATCGTAATCCTCGTGGATGAGAAATTGTTCCTTAATCTCGCCGTTATATTTTATTTTAATGATTCTTTGATTGCGAATGCCGATTAAGGCGTCTTTATCAAGGACTACCTGGCCTTGAACATCACTAATGATGGCCTTGCGTTTGGGCGGCCTGGCTTCAAAGAGTTCTTCCACCCGCGGCAGACCCTGGGTAATGTCGGCGCCGGCCACGCCACCGGTATGGAAAGTTCTCATGGTTAACTGAGTGCCCGGTTCGCCGATGCTTTGGGCGGCGATAATGCCGGCGGCTACGCCCTTTTCTACCGCCTTATTATAAGCTAAGTCCAGGCCGTAGCATTGTTTACAGGCGCCCCTCAAAGTCTTACAGCTTAAGAGCGAGCGGACATGGACCGCTTTAAGTTCCAGATCCTTTAATTTAGCCAATTGGTTATTATTGATGATTTCGCCGGCCTTAATCAGCGCTTTGCCGGTTTTGGGGTGTTTGATATCTTTTATTAAAGTCCGGCCAAAGATAAGGGTTTGCAGGCTTTCGCCCATGTTATCGGCGTCTTCCTGGCTTAACATCAGGCCTTCAGTGTCGCCGCAATCATCTTCGTTAATAATAACGTCCTGCGCCACGTCCACCAAGCGTCTGGTTAAATAACCGGCGCTGGCCGTGCGCAAGGCGGTATCGGATAAACCTTTTCTGGTGCCGTGGGTGGAAATGAAGTATTCCAAGACGTCCAGGCCTTCCTGGAAGTTAGCCTTAACCGGCAGTTCAATGATTTCGCCGGCCGGGTTAATCACCAGGCCTTTCATGCCCATGATTTGAATCATCTGGGCCCAGGAGCCCCTGGCGCCTGAATTAATAATGGAAAAGAGGGAACTGGAAACATCAAACAGATTCTGACTGGCTTTGGTGATTTCATTTTTAACTTCGGTCCAGACCTCCACCACCTTAACGTAGCGTTCTTTATTGGTGAGCAGGCCTTTTTCGTACTGATCCTGAATCTGCTCAACTTTGGTTTCGCCCTTTTTGATGATTTCCTTTTTTTCTTTTAAGGTTGGCACGTCATTCATGCCCCAGGATAAGCCGGAGTAGGTAATGGTTTCGTAACCTAACTTTTTCAGCTTGTCCAGGAATTCCACGGTATAGTCGTTTTCGTAAGTGTTTAAAGTTTTAGCCACTAGATCTTTTAGCTTTTTGGAGTTCATTTCTTCGTTAACAAAGCCGATTTTATCGGGAACGATTTCGTTAAAGATCAGGCGGCCAACGGTGGTTTCCACCAGCTCGTCGTTCAGGCGGACGGAAATTTTGTCATGCAGGCGGATACGATCAAGCTTATGGGCCAATTTGGCTTCGGTAGGGGAGGCAAAATATTTTTTCGGTTGATCCTGCTTGGGATTGATAAAAGTCAGATAATAGCAACCCCAAACAATATCCTGGTCGGGAAAAGTCATCGGATCGCCGGTCGCCGGCTTTAAGAGGTTATTGGAGGCCAGCATTCTATGGCTGGCTTCTTCTTTGGCTTCGTCGGTTAAGGGTACGTGGACCGCCATTTGGTCGCCGTCAAAGTCCGCATTAAAAGCGCGGCACACCATGGGGTGGATCTGAATCGCCTTGCCTTCAATTAAAATCGGTTTAAAAGCCTGAATGCCCAGGCGGTGCAAAGTCGGCGCGCGGTTTAAGAGCACGTGCGATTGATTGGTAATGCCTTCCAGAATATCCCAAACGTCGGCATGATCCTGTTCAATGTATTTATTGGCGCTTCTGACATTATGGACGATTTCCCGTTTAATCAGTTCGGAGATCACAAACGGGCGGAAGAGCTCCAAAGCCATGGTTTTGGGCAGACCGCATTCATACATTTTAAGTTTAGGCCCAATGACAATGACTGAGCGTCCGGAGTAGTCAATGCGCTTGCCCAGGAGGTTTTGCCGGAAACGTCCCTGCTTGCCTTTGAGCATGTCCGCGATGCTTTTTAACTGGCGCTTTTGTCCGGTGGAGGCGGTGACGGTTTTGCTGTGCCTGGCGCTGTTATCAATTAAGGCGTCAACGGCTTCCTGGAGCATTCTTTTTTCATTGCGCTGAATGACCTCTGGCGCCTTGAGCTCTTTCAGTCTTTTTAAGCGGTTGTTCCGGTTAATCACCCGGCGATAGAGATCGTTTAAGTCGGAGGTGGCAAAACGGCCGCCATCCAGCTGCACCATCGGCCTTAAATCGGGCGGGATCACCGGGATGGTGGACAAAATCATCCACTCCGGCCGGATTTTATTGGTGATTAAACTGCTGACCAGCTTGGCGCGCTTGATCAGCTTTTTCTTTTTGGAGGGAATGGCTGTTTTGACCTGTTCGTTTAATTCGTGGGCGAGTTTTTCTAAATCAACTTCCTCCAAAAGTTTTCTAATGGTGCCTGCGCCGATGCCGGCTTCAAAAACATGACCGTATTTAAGAGACAGGTCGCGGTATTTGGTTTCGGAAATGATTTTGAGAGTTTTTAGATCTTTTAATTCCTTTTTGGCGGTATCGGCGGCGTTTTCCAGCGTTTTAATTTTGTCTGATTTTAAAATTTCCAGTAAATTTAATTCTTTTTGAAAATCCGTCTGAATTTGCTGAAGCTTGTTTTCGTCCTTGGCCTCAGCTAAAATTTTAGCCTTTTTTTGGTTGAGTTCGTTGAGTTTTTGTTCAAATTCCCGTTCAATGGCTTTTCTTTTGTTTTTCAGCTCGTTATTGATCTGTTCCAGGGTTTGTTCTTTTAAATCCTCATTAACGCGGGTAATGATAAAGGAGGCGAAATAAATCACCTTTTCCAGCTCCTGGATGGACAAATTTAATACCAACCCGACTTTGGAAGGGATGCCTCTTAAAAACCAGATATGGGAAACGGGAGCGGCCAAATCAATATGGCCCATGCGTTCGCGCCTGACAATGGAGCGGGTGACCTCCACGCCGCACTTGTCGCAGACAATGCCTTTATAGCGAATCCGGCGGTATTTGCCGCAGTAACATTCCCAGTCTTTGGAAGGGCCAAAAATTTTTTCGCAGAACAGTCCATCTTTTTCCGGTTTTTGAGTGCGGTAATTAATCGTTTCGGGCTTTAAAACTTCGCCATGGGACCATTTATGAATGACTTCGGGCGAGGCCAAGGTCAGACGGATAGCGGTAAAATCCTGAATAGCTTCGGCACCTTCGGGCATAAAGGTTGTTTTAGTGGAAGAAGGCGTAGGCATAATTATTTAGTTAGAAAGTTATTCCAGCGGTGGTTAAAAATTATTTATCCTTTTTATCTGACTTGTCCGAGGTTTTTTCGGCCTGATGGTCAGTTGCCGGGTTTTTGCTTTCTGTTTTATCTGTTTTGACCGCCACAGCTTTAGTGGTTGGGATTTTTTCCTTTAAGAGCTCAACGTCCAGGGCCAGGCCTTTGAGTTCTCTGGTTAAGACGTTGAATGATTCCGGTACATCCAGTTTTTTGATCGATTCGCCTTTAATGATTGATTCATAAGCCTTGGATCGGCCGTTGACGTCATCGGATTTGATGGTCAGAATTTCCTGCAAGGTGTGTGCGGCGCCGTAGGCTTCCAAAGCCCAGACTTCCATTTCGCCAAAACGCTGGCCGCCGCCCTGGGCCTTGCCCCCCAAAGGTTGCTGGGTGACCAGGGAGTAAGGTCCGATAGAGCGCTGGTGGATTTTATCTTCAACCAGGTGATTGAGTTTGAGCATGTAAATTACCCCGACGGTGGTATTTTTGTTGAACAGTTGTCCGGTGCGGCCGTCATGCAGTCTGATTTTGCCTTCTTGGGGCCAGCCGGCTTTTTCTAGCTCTGCCCGGATGGTATCAAGCTTAACTCCGTCCAGGGCCGGCGTGGCCACTTTATAGCCCAAAATTTTAGCCGCCATGCCCAAGTGGGTTTCCAACAGCTGGCCTAAGTTCATGCGTGAAATAACCCCCAAAGGATTTAAGATGATGTCAATGGGCGTGCCGTCATCCAGGAAAGGCATGTCGGCCACCGGCACGATTCTGGAAATAACGCCTTTATTGCCGTGGCGTCCGGCGAGTTTGTCTCCCGGCTGGACTTTGCGTAACTGGGCGACGGTCACCTGAATGGTTTTGATGACGCCGGCCGGCAACTTGTCGCCCTGTTTTCTGGAAAAGACCTTGACGTCAATGACCTTGCCGTGTTCGCCGTGTTCAAGATAAAGGGAGCTGTCGCGGACGTCTTTGGCTTTTTCGCCGAAGATGGCCCGCAAGAGTTTTTCTTCGGCCGAAAGTTCCGTTTCGCCTTTGGGCGTGATTTTGCCCACTAAAATATTGCCGGCCGTCACCTGGGCGCCGATTCTGATCACGCCTTCCTCGTCCAAATCTTTTAATTTTTCTTCACTGACATTAGGGATGTCCCGGGTGACCACTTCCGGTCCTAATTTGGTGTCCCTGACGTCAATGGAATAGTCTTCTATATGAATAGAGGAGTAGCGGTCCTGTTGGACCACTCTTTCCGAAATTAAAATCGCGTCTTCGTAGTTGCCGCCTTCCCAGGTCATAAAGGCGACCAAAACATTCTGGCCTAAAGCCAGTTCGCCATGGTCGGTGGCAGCGCCATCGGCAATGACATCGCCTTTTTTAACTTTTTCACCCTTTAAAACCAGCGGCCTTTGGTTCATGCAGGTAGAGGCGTTGGAGCGGACAAATTTGCCGAGATGGTAAATCGTTTCCTTAGAGGTTTCTTTAATGGTTATTTGATTGCTTTGGACAGCGGTAACCACGCCGTCTTCCTTGGCAACAATGACTTGTCCGGAATCTTTGGCCGCGCGGTATTCAATGCCGGTGCCAATCAGGGGCGCCTCGGCATTCACCAGCGAAACTGCCTGGCGTTGCATGTTGGTACCCATTAGGGCCCTAACGGCGTCATCATGTTCCAAAAAAGGAATCAGGGAGGTGGCAATGGAAATAATTTGGTTCGGGGCGACGTCCAAATAATCAATTTTATTGACGCTGTCAAAAGACGGCTTATTGTGAATTCTCATTTCCGCAAATTCTTTGACAAAGTGGCCGTTTTGATCAATCGGCGCGGTGGCGGCGGCGGTGGTGGAGCGTTCTTCGGAAAATGCGTCCAGGTAAATAATCTCGTCTGTCACCACCGGCTTAATGGGCAGAGTAAGAATGTCTTTATATTTAGCCAGAGTTTCGGCTGTTTTTTTGTCAATGACGTCTCCGGCCTTAACTAGGATTTTTTTGGATTGAGGCTCAATTATGTTTTCCCTGGCGGTTTTATCGGCGCTGATTTTTGGATCGTTGGCTATATCATGCAGGACTTTCCTGAAAGGCGTTTCAATAAAACCGTATTCGTTGACTTTGGCGTAGCTGGCTAAGTGGCCGACCAGACCGATATTCGGTCCTTCCGGCGTGGCAATAGGGCAAATGCGGCCGTAGTGGGTGCGGTGGACGTCTCTGACTTCAAAACCGGCGCGTTCCCTGGAAAGGCCGCCGGGACCCATGGCCGATAATCTGCGCTTATGCTCCAGCTCGGCTAAGGGGTTGGTTTGATCCATAAACTGGGAGAGCTGGGAACTCATAAAGAATTCCTTAATGGTGCCTATAACCGGCCGGGCGTTAATGAGCATGTTGGGCGTTAAGGTGTTAAGGTCCATAGTGCTCATGCGGTCCTTGATGATTCTTTCCATTCTGGCCAGGCCGACTCTGAATTTATTCTGCACCAGCTCGCCGATGGCTCTGACGCGGCGGTTGCCCAGGTGATCAATGTCATCGGCTTCATGCTGGGTGATATTCAAACGGATGATTTCCGCGATGACTTTAATCAAATCTTCTCTTCTTAAGACCCGCGTTTCCTTGTTGATCGGTAAATTCTCGTTGAATTTTTTGTTTAATTTATAGCGTCCGACAACGCCGAAATCATAGCGGTCAAAATTAAAAAACATGGAGTAAATCAACCCCTTGGCGTTATCGGCCGTGGCCATGTCGCCCGGACGGATTCTTTTGTAAACTTCAATCAGGCCGTCATCCGGATTTTTAGCCGCGTCTTTGCCTAAAGTGCTCTTGATGTAGCTGATATCCGGCAGGACGTCAACCTCTTTAAAGAGATCAATAATTTCTTCGTTGGTGCGGTAGCCAAAAGATTTAAGCAGGGAAGTGACCGCCACTTTTCTTTTGCGGTCTATCTTGACGTAAATAACGTGAGCGGCGTCCGTTTCCAGTTCCAGCCAGGCGCCGCGGTTTGGGATGATTTTGGCGCCATAAAGTTTTTTGCCCCGCACAACCTCGGAAGTAAAAAAGACGCCCGCCGAGCGGATCAGCTGCGAAACTACCGCCCGCTCAACCCCGTTGATGATAAAAGTCCCGCGGTCGGTCATTAGAGGAAAATCTCCCAGGTAGATTTCTTGTTCTTTGATTTCCCCGGTTTTTTTATTGACTAGTTTGACTTTAACTCTTAAAGGCGCGTCAAAAGTAATATTTTTGGCCCGTGAGGTTACCTCGTCGAATTTCGGCTCATCCAGATAGTAATCAATGAAATAAAGCTCCAAATCGCGGCCGATAAAGTCCTTAATCGGCGAGATTTCATCAAAAAGCTCTCTTAAGCCAAAATCCAAAAACCACTGATTGGATTTTTTCTGGACTTCTATTAAATCTGGTAAAGGAATAGCAGTTTTGGACGTAGAAAAATATTTCCGTTCAGGGGCGGTTGGCATAGTAATATTAGATTTTAAGGTATAAAAATATCACCCAGTGAGCACGAGGGCGATTGGAGTTGCTGTATTTTTACACAGCTTGTTTTAAAAACATGACCAGATGATACATCAATTTTTTATTTTTGTCAAGGATTTAGGCTTCATTAATTGCTTTTCGGCTAATGTTAGCCTAAAATATGTCTATTTTTCCACAAGCCAATATGAAAGAGATTGTCAATCTTTTGTCAAGAATAATTTAAAAATAGCTAATATAAGCAGTAAAATCAGTAAGTTATGAAGAAGTTATCCACAACGCCTAGAGGTTACTTTATTTTTTTTGTTTTGGGAAAAGGGCAGAGGAGGCCGCCATCGTGTTGTCGATATCGCCGATTTTGCAATCGATGATGATGGGCGCGCCCGGCTGGGTCTGATGAATGTAACGGACGATTTCTTTCAGGACGTCGTGTCCACCGGGTAGCAGGTCGAAGAACGCCTTCTGCGCCTTGTATGCGCAGACGTGCGTTCCGGTCGCATCCACCGCCCCCTGGAGGAACTTGAGCACTTTCTCTTCGTCCGTTCCGGATTTTTTTATCACTTCGGGAGGCAACTTTTTGAGATCCGGATCAAGTCCGGCGCACAGCAGGGTGCCGTGCGAGCGCATCCGCATCCGCGCCAGTAGTTGGTCGTTTGCATGCATGTCACTCTCCTTTCTTCTTGGTGAGGCCTTTGTGGTTGAGGTATTTTTCTTTGGCCAGCAGGTGGCGCGCGGTATACTCGGTCGGTTCGACAACGATCGGCACGAGATCTTTTGCGACCACGTAGCCGTTTTCGCTGATCACGCCGACCTTTTCGGGGTTGTTGGTGGCGAGATTGATGACGCACGAGGGCAGCACCCCGAAGAACTTCAGGATGCAGACGACGCCAGAATACGTCCGAACGTCGATCACGCCGCCGGGAGCCAGTAAGCTTGCCGACTCGACGGTGTGCACTTTGAGTACGTCCTGAATCCAGAGGGTGGCGAGTTTGAACGTCAACCCCATACCCCGACCATCCTGGCGAGGGATGTTAATGATCATCCCTTCGCCGACTTTCACAAGCGTCTGCATGGCGAGTTTCAACTGCTCGCAACACTCACACGTCAGATCACCGAAGAGCTGGCCGGTTTCGCACCCTGAATCGGTGCGGAGAACCAGCTGATCTTTCCGGTTGAATACGGGGGTCAGTGTTTTGATGTCGAGCTCCGCCTTGACGATCACGGAATACTTTTCCCACTGGTCGTCGATAGCGAAGTTAAACTGCCAGAATTTGCCGTGGACAGTATTCAGGATGCCGACGCCTCTTCGTTCGACGGCGTAGAACCGATTGTTTCCAGCCTCGACGACTGCGATGCGTTTCTGGAGTGGCTCCATCGAATGCTTCACGAGTTCGAGGAAAGTTGCAACCTCTTTTGCGGGTTTGCCAGATTTTTTGATGATCTCATTCATGTAGGGCGGTTTGACCGTGATGGCCATGGCTGTTCTCTTTTCGGTTGGTTGTTTGGATCAACAAAAAATGAAGATGATGCTTTATCCAAAGCTAAACAAGACCTTCAGGAAACGAAAAACCTCATTGAAGATACGAAACAGGAGTGGGATGATTTTATCCGGGGTGGACTTACTGAAAATACTATAGCTGATTCGATTGCCCAGGGATTTCAGGATGGCAAAACAAGTGTTAAAGACTTCGCAGAGTTTGTAAACGACATGCTGTTTGATGCTGTCCTTTCGGTTTTTAAAGCCGAAATACTTGGTCCTGAAATTACAGATCTCTCTGAATTTGTAA
>Ga0076145_115_pt1 | contig 15348 bp, 16 predicted proteins | sample RifGroC2_FD_68166 | JGI IMG/M metagenome (GOLD analysis project Ga0076145, IMG submission 68166) | Parcubacteria bacterium GW2011_GWC2_45_15
TTATATTTTAGTCAGAGCCAAATCCTTGCGGGTTGATTTTTCCAGGCATTTGGTGAAGAGTTTAGGCCTGCCGGACCGTATGTCCAAAGAACTCGGCGACCGTCTTCTCTATATTTTAGCCAAGTCCATCGCCCGCGAAGACGCCAGGCAGTTCGCCGCCGAACAAAAAGTGGAGGATCCCATCGCCAAACTGGCCGCCGGCCCGATCAGTTTTAATTATGCCGGCTGGGCGTTCGTGAAAATTTTTCCAGAAAGCCGACCCACGCCGGATAAAAAATATTTTTTGGTTTACGATCATCCTTATTCTTTTGAAGCTGACGCTTACATATCGTCCCGAGGCCAAAAGTCGGCTAAACCTGTTTGCGTGATGAACGCCGGTTATTCGGCCGGTTGGTGTTCGGAAAGCTTTGGCCTGGAACTGGAAGCCCGGGAGATTATGTGCCAGGCTAAAGGCGATCCGGCCTGCCGTTTTGTCATGGGGGTTGAGGAAAAATTGGATCAATATGAAAAGTGGGCTTTAAAGAATTTAAAAAAGTAAACGACTAAGCCTCATTCAACCGTGTCATTGAATTTTAAGGGTTGAAAGGAAACGGTCTTAACGGGCCTGACGGTTTTTTAGCTTTTTATCCAGCGACCCTTGAAGTATATTTATATAACTTAAGGGGGGGGTGCTCGGGGTGCTGGATTTATTTTTGGCTGAGCCAAAGTGAGATTTATGCCAAGTAATCTTTATAAAACAATCTGCATATTGGTTTTAGTTTTTTTTGTGCTGTCTGCGGGCACGCTGGCGGTTTTGGCCGAAGATTCCAAGCAGGATCAAACCGAGGCGTTGCAACAGGAATTGGAGGCGATTGAGGCGGAAATTGAAAAATACGAAAAAGAATTAAGCACGGTGCAGTCGTCCAAGAACAGCCTGCAGAGGCAAATTAACGCCCTTAAAATCCAGCAGTCCAAAATAAAATTAGAGATAGAAAAAACCAATTTAAACATTGACAACATTGAAAATCGCCTGGAATCAATCCGCGCGGATATTGAGAGCCACCGGGCGGAGATTGAAAATTCGCAGGAGCAAATCGCCCGGCTGATCCGGCTGGTCAATAAAAAGGATCATTATTCCTCTTTGGAGATTTTGATCATGCAGCCCAGCTTTGGCGATTTTTTTAAGGAACTGGCGGATTACAACCGCCTGATTTTAAGCTTAAAAACAGTGGTGGCCGAGCTCAATGAACAGACGCAGATTTTACAGCGCCAGGGCGAGCAGCTGAGCGCGGAGCGGGAAGATCAAAGCAATTTAATCGCCATAGCCAGTTTGCAAAACAGCAAGCTGTCTCAAAACATCGCCAGCCAGAGAGATCTGCTGGCTACAACCAACGCCGAGGAAAGCAATTACCAGGTTATTTTGGCCGATCAGGCCAGGCGGGCCGCGGACATAAAAGGCCGTATTTATGACCTTTTGGGCATCAGCCAAGACATCACTTTTGGCGAGGCGCTCAGAATCGCCCAATGGGCCGGCGCCCAAACCGAAGTCAGAACGATTTTTTTGTTGGCCATTTTGACTCAGGAAAGCAATTTAGGCAAAAACGTCGGCACCTGCAACCGCCTGGGCGACCCTCCGGAAAAAGGCTGGCGCAAAATTATGAAGCCGGAACGGGATCAGGAGCCGTTTTTAATCATCACCCGGGAACTGGACATGGATGCGGATATTACCCCGGTTTCCTGCCCGATGCATGACCGCCAGGGCAAACAGATCGGCTGGGGCGGCGCCATGGGTCCGGCGCAGTTTATTCCTTCCACCTGGATGGGTTATAAAGACAAAGTGACGGCCGTGACCGGCCAGCCGGCCAATCCCTGGGATATCAGGGATGCTTTTTTGGCTTCCGCCATTTTGTTAAGAGATAACGGCGCCGCTCAGGTTGGTGGAGAATGGGCGGCGGCCATGCGTTATTTTTCCGGCGGCACCAATCCGGCTTACAGCTTTTATGGCGATAATGTGCTGGCCATTGCCGAGGGCTATGAACAGGATATCGTCGATCTGGATTTTTAAAAAAATGAGTTGCCCTTTGTTAGGGCAAATTAGCTGACAAAAGAAATTATGTGCTTAGGTAAAAGCCAGTTTTGATTTTAAAATATCCTCAATAATGTTATAATGTCAGTAGCTTTAACTTTAAAAATTCATGTTGAATAAAAGTTACATCGGTCTGGATATTTCCGACCGTTCGGTTGAAGTGGCCGAACTGGTCAAGTCGGGCGGGGAGATCCGGCTGGCAAATTTAGGGCGCGTAAAATTAGACGAGGGCATCATTGAAAGGGGCCGCCTGAAAAATCAGGATAAATTACTGGAAGCGGTTGCCAAAGCCTTTGCTCAGGCCAAGCCTCAGGCTATTAAAGGCTCGGAGGTGGTTTTTGGTTTGCAGGAGGCCAGGGTTTTTTCCAAAGTTATGCCTTTGCCGGAAAAAGATTCCAAGCACAGGCAGGGTCTGGTGTTGGAAGAGGCCAGGCGCCATTTGGCGGTGACTGAGGAAGATTTGATTTATAACGTTAAAATCCTGTCCGACTCTCAATCTTTAGGTCAAAAACAGACTTTTGTCGTGGCTACCAATAAAAAGGTGATGCAGGAATGGCAGGAGTTTTTTGCCAAAGCCAATTTAATCGTCAGCTATTTTGACCTTGAGCCTTTGGCCGTCTTTAGGGGCTTGTATAAAAAAGAATTGCAGCAACCGGTTTGCCTGGTGGATTTGGGCACCAACACCACCGGCGTGGCCATTTATACCGCCGAGGGTTTGCAGTATTTTGAAAGCCTGAAGCAGGCTGGCAAGTTTTTTACCAAACAGATAGCTTCGGAACTGGGAGTGGATCTGGAAGCCGCGGAAAAGTTAAAAATAGACAAAGGCCTGATTAACGATAAAAAAGTCGGTAAAGTTCTGGCGGGAACGCTTGATTTGATCTTTGACCAGCTTAAACAGATTTTGGATAATTTCGCCCAAAGCTCGCCTCAGCCAGTCCAGGAAGTGGTGCTGGTCGGCGGCTCGGCTCAGTTAAAAGGGCTCTTAAGTTACGCCGCCAATCATTTGTCGGCTTTTAAGGTGACCCTGGGCGGTTCGGCTTTAAGGGATGCCAGAGCTAGTTTGCTTTATCTGGGTGCCATCGGTTTTGCCTTAAGAGAGGCTGATCAAAAATGGCCGCAGACCGATCCGGTGATTCCTTTGCTTAATCTAGCTAAAGGGGGCAAGACCGCGGCGGTCAAAGGCGCGCTAGCCAGGCAGGTTGATTCCATTGCCATTGCCGGTGCGGAAGCCAAACCCCGGTCAGCTTTTCATTTTCCTTTTAAAACAGTCCTGTCGCTTATTTTTATTTTACTGGTTGGCGGTTTGGGGGTTTGGTATTTTCAATTGGTTCAGAGTCAAAGTCAGGAGCCGGCCGCTGATCAGGATTACGCTTTTACCACGGTTTTGAACTTTCCTTTACAGCTCAGCCTAAAAGAGGGCGGACAAGTGGGCAGTTTAAGCGGTCGCCTTTTGGAAAATACCATTGAAGCGGCGGACAGCCCGGCACAGGCCTTGCTGGCCTCGCGGAGTTTGGTGGTAGCCCAGCTGGCTGAGGGCGAGTATCTTTGGCCTGAATCTTTAACGCCTTTGCCGGCTGAGGCCGATTTTGTCCTGCCGCTTTCTTTTACCTGGCTGGCTTATCCCAAGGCCGAAGTTGAAACCTCGCTGAATAATTTGACGATGGCCAGTTTGCCTGCCGAAACCAGGTTTATTATTAAAAATATCAGCTATAATAAACTGACAGAAACCGATAATCCCGGCATTTATCTCTTGTACAGCCAGGTATCTTTGGCGACCGATAAATTTGTGGATCTGGCGGCGCAATTGGAGTTCTCCAGCGGTTCGGCCGACGTCGCCCAGCCGGCGGAGACGGCTGATCTGCCCGCACCCGCACCGGCCGCGCCGGAAAAACTCTGGGTGATTGAAACTTCCACCGGCTGGCTTAACGTGCGCACCGGTCCGGGCACTTCTTATGATATTTTGACTAAGGTTAATGTGGGGGACGAGCTGGAAATTATCGGCGAGGAGCAGGAGTGGTATCAGGTCAGCCTGCCGGGCGATCTTGGCGCGGGCTGGATTTACGCTTTGTATACCGAAAAAATTCCAAACTTAGAACCATAATTCATCAGCAATTCATTTTTATGAATAAACAACAGTCTGCCAGATTAAAAAAAATAAAACCGCGGATCAAGCAGGTCTTAGCCGAGACCGGTAATAATGATTTTTCCTGGCGCATTTTTAAGATGATGGGCGAACTGGTCGGCGGTTTTGAATTTATCCGCAGTTACGACGCCGCCGTGACCTTTTTTGGCTCAGCCAGATCCCAACACGACAGCCGCGATTACCAGGAGGCGGTTAAACTAGCCGCCGGTTTGTCCAAGATGGGTTTTGCCGTTATCACCGGCGGCGGCCCGGGGATAATGGAAGCGGCCAATAAAGGCGCCGCTCAGGTGAACGGCGTTTCAGTCGGCCTCAATATTCAGCTGCCCTTTGAACAGCGCACTAACCGTTTTGTAAAAGAGTCCAAGGCCTTTCATTACTTTTTCGTGCGGAAAGTCATGCTGTTGTACGCTTCGGAAATTTACATTTTTTTCCCCGGCGGTTTTGGCACCCTAGACGAGCTGTTTGAACTGATCACCCTGATCCAAACCAAAAAAGTCTGCCCCTTGCCGGTTGTTTTGGTGGATAAGCAGTTCTGGAACCCGTTACTCAAATGGATTAACGAGGAATTGGACCAAAGGCATCATGTTATCCATTCGTCTGATACGCAAATTTACCAGTTGGTTAACGACGCTGATGAGGCCTTAAGCTACGTGCAAAAGTTGATTAAAGAAAACAAAATTTTAACCAAAGAAGGGCCGATAGAATATAGCGGTCGCGAGAGTATTCAAAAGTAGCCGCTTTTCCAGACAATTATTACGATAAAAACGCCGCGCGTGAGCCGGCGTTTTTTAGTGTTTGGGTATAAGTTGTGCTTGATTTTTATGTTAGAAATATATAACATTAAGTCAGATGCAAATGATGCTCGAATCATTTTTTAACCTTAATTTAAACTCAATGAGTCAAAAACGTTACTTGACTTGCAAACTGCTGACCGTTATGGTCTTAGCCGTTATTGTAGGCGCGGCCGTCAATTTGGGCCATTATTTTCTGCCGCTTTTGGCCATGGTGGCGGCCTGGGGCTTTTTGTACGTCCTCAAGGGCAAGGTTAAGGCGGTCTTGGCTGATGAGCGCGACTATTTAACCGCCGGCAAAGCGGCCAGAATCTCCCTGACCGCCTACGCCCTGACCATGTCTCTTATAGGGGTGGTGCTGATGGCGTTAAGCCAGAGCGAACCGTCTTTGGAGTTGCCGGCTTTATTGATTGTCTATCCACTCTGCGGCCTGATCGTCTTGAACGCGGTTTTGTTTAAAATCTATGATAAGCGGGGTTAAGGCTTTATGCGCAATCACATCAGGGAATACCGGGCCAGATATAATTTGACCCAGGATGAGTTGGCCAAACGGGCCGGAGTCAGGAGGGAAACGATAGTTTTTTTAGAGCAGGGCAAATACAATCCTTCATTAAAATTAGCCTACGCCATCGCCCGCAGCTTAAAGACCACCATCGCCGCTTTATTTATCTTTGATGACTAGACTTGGTCCGTCAGGTTTAAGGTTTTTTTGAACATTAAAATCAGATCGTTTTTAATTTTCCGCGGCCGATTTGCCGCGGAATTTTTAATTGCAAACCATTTGCAATTATTTTGATTGTCTGCTAGAATATTTTTATGCCAGAAAGTGATTTAAAAAATTTGGGAATAAAGCTGACCCGGCCCAGGCAGGCCATCTATAAAGTTTTAACTCAAAACCAGAAGCCGCTGTCGGCCCAGGAAATTCACCGTAAGCTTAACGGCCGCTTTGATCTAGCCTCGGTTTACCGCAATTTGAATTTACTGGCCGGGCGCGGCCTGATCTACAGCGAAGTGCTGGGGCAGGAGAGCTGTTATTATCTGGCCGATTTGCCCCACCATCACATTATCTGCCGCTCTTGCGGGCGGCTGGAGTGCCTACCCTGTTGCCATAAGATTAAAGTCAAGCATTTCCGGGTGATTAAGCACCGGCTGACTTTGAGTGGCTTATGCGACCAGTGTTTTTTTTAAAATTAATCACTAATTGGACCTTATGTTGAATATTTGGCTTTATGCTCTGTCCAGCGTTTTGGCGGTTAGCCTGGTTTCTATAATCGGCATTGTCACCGTGGCCCTCAAGGAATACAAGTTAAAAAAGATTTTAATCTTTTTTGTTAGCTTTTCGGCCGGCGGCCTGCTGGGCGGCGCCTTTTTACATATGCTACCCGAGGTGATAGAAAGCGTCGGCTATTCATTATCTTTGGTTTTGGGTTTGATCGGCGGCCTGCTGTTATTTTTTGTTATTGAAAAATACATCCAATGGCGCCATTGTCATGAACCGACTTCCAGCTCTCATCCTCATCATCTGGGTCTGATGAATTTGGTCGGCGACGCTTTTCATAATTTTTTGGACGGTTTGATTATCGCCGCCGCCTATCTGGTGTCTCCGTCTTTGGGTCTGGCTACCACGCTGGCCATCATCTTTCATGAAATTCCTCAGGAAATAGCTGATTTTGGGGTTTTACTGCACGCCGGTTACAAAAAAAGCCGGGCGATTTTTTTAAACCTGATTTCGGCTTTGCTGGCCGTGGCCGGTACGATTATTGGCTTATTAATCGGCAGCGGCATTGAAAGCTTTTCCGCGTTGATTATTCCCGTGGCCGCGGGCGGCTTTATTTACATCGCCACCGCCGATTTAATTCCTGAATTGCATAAGGAAACAAAAATGTCCCGATCATTATGGCAGCTGGTTTTTATTATCGCCGGCGTCGCCGTCATGTATTTTTTAACCCTGATGGAATAATCGGCATTGGGCTCGTCCTGGAGTCCGCTCTAACCTTAACTGGTGTTTTTTGCTGTATTTGTTATAATATATACGATTTTTAAAGATATCCACATCCTTGGAGTTTGAGCCCAGCTTAACTCGGGGATGGGCCAACATTAAGTATTAATTATTAAATAACTTAAAACTATGGCAAAATTGACCAAGTCCCAATTGCTTGATAAATTAGCCGGTGCTTCTGGTATGACCAAGAAGGACGTGGCTGGTTTTTTGGAGACTTTAGCTAAGACTGCCTACAGTGAAGTGAAGTCACATGGTGAATTTACTTTACCTGGTTTTGGTAAGTTAGTGAAAAAGAACCGTTCCGCCAGACAAGGCAGGAACCCGGCTACCGGCCAGACCATCCAGATCCCGGCCAAAACAGTGATTAAATTCCGTGTTGCCAAGGCTGCGAAAGACGCGGTTTTATAGGCCGGAAACCAGTTTTGTTTTATTCGTAGAACTAAAAACCAAGATCCGCCACTCAGCTTAAGCTAAAGGGCGGATTTTTGGTTTTTGTGTTATAATCACCATTGTTGATGCGCTTCTTATCTGTTGGTCTGTTTTTTACCTGCCGACTTGGCGGTGCCTGGGTTTTTTAAAAAAGGCATCGGCTGAATTTGGAAAATATTAGAAGGGCACCAGGCGGTTATATGATCAATCAGGAAAAAAAATATCTGATCAATCTGGCCAGAGAGTCTTTGGCTTATTATTTTAAAACCGGCCGCGTTTTGACCGTTGCCTCAGCCGCCGTGCCGGCCTCATGCACAGAGGATCGGGGAGTTTTCGTCACCCTGACCAAAGCTGGCAGTTTAAGGGGCTGTATCGGTTATATTCTGCCCCACGGCCCTCTTTATCAGTCGGTTATTGATAATGCCTTAAACGCGGCTTTGGACGATCCGCGTTTTCCGCCAGTCGCCGCGGATGAATTACAGGAGCTTAAAATTGAAATTTCTATTTTGTCTTTGCCCGAAGAGCTTAAAGTCAACTCGCCGTCCGAGTTTTTAGCTCGGCTTAAGCCGGGGGTTGACGGGGTGATCCTCCGTCAGGGTTTATCTCAGGCGACTTATTTGCCCCAGGTTTGGCAGGAATTTAAAGCGTCGGCTGCGTTTTTGGACAGCCTGTGCCTTAAAGCCGGTTTGGCCCCGGGTTGCTGGCAAGAACCGCAAACCAGCATTTTAACTTATCAGGCTGAAGTCTTCGGCGAAGCAGGCTGACAACTCACTGATAGTTCACTCGCCTACGCGTACGCTTCGGCGAAGTAAGCGGATCAATCACGGATAATGATTGACGTTCATCTGACAGTATTGGAGCCAAGTCTGCTATGGGCCTGGCTCAGCGAGGGCTGAAAAATTTTGTCTGTCAAATATCAAAAAATATTAGCCCAGGCAAGTAGCTTGATTATTATGACAGTCATGGCGCCGGCCGTCAAATCGTCAGCTATCACCCCAAAAGGGGTTTTTATTTTGTCAAAAATATTTACTGGCCAGATTTTAAAAGCGTCAAACAATCTGAATAAAATAAAAGCCGCGAGCCAGGCGGTTATGGACCAGGGGATCAAGACCACAATCAGCATCACGCCCAGGACTTCATCAATGACAATCCAGGCCGGATCTTGATTGACCTCGTTTAGAATCGCTGTTTTGATAGCGCGGTGAGAGACGAGCAGAAGCAACAATAATACAAGGGCGGCGGTTGTTAAATTAAAATAGCCGGCCAGGGGATAAGCCACCAAAAAAGTCGCCAGCGAAGCATAAGTGCCGGGCATGGGCTTGAGGAAGCCCAGGCCGGCGAGGGAAACGATGAAGATGGCGATTTTATTCACGGGCGATGATGGTTAATTTTTTAGGCAGAATTTCCACCTCAATCTTATCAACCTTGATGGCTTCGCCGTCAATTTGCACCAGCTTTTCCATTTCGGAAAAATATTCCAGGGAAATTTTTTTACCCTTATTTTTGAATAAAAAAGGAAAACGCCGTTTGCCGAAAAAGAAAGCCAACACCACCCTGGCAAAGCCGGCGATGGTTTTATTCCGGGTGATTAAAATTTCCAGCTGGCCGTCGGAAAAATCAACGGGCGTGCGCGGCCGCAGTTTAAAAACGCTCAGGGCGTTGGCAATAACCATGGTGTTACCCTCAATTTTATATGCCTGGCCGTCCAGTTTAAAATTAAAGGTGGCGCGGTAGATTTTCCACTGTTTTAAAAAGGTAAAAACATAAGCTAAAAAACCTACTTTTATTTTAAGACCTCTGGCCGTGGCCTGAATAATTTTGCTCCAGTGACCGATGGATAAGCAGATCAAAAAATATTCCTGCTGGTTTAGCCAGCCGACGTCGATTTTTTTTTCTTTGCCCAAACAGGCGCATTTGATGGCTGATGAGGGAATTAAAGGTATTTGCAGGCTGGAAGCCAGGGCATTGCAGGAACCTTGGGGGACGATCGCTAGGGGCAAGTTAGTATTGCTGCTTAAAAGATAATCGGCGATATTTTTAATGGTGCCGTCGCCGCCGATGCCGATAATTTTTTGATATTGGGAAAAGTCAACTTGTTTAAGCTGGGCTTTAAGCTGAGGCGTGGTTTCCAGCCAATCGTAGCCGGTTTGCGGCAGAAATTTTTTATAATACCTCAAAAAATATTCCTTATAGCCTTTAGGGTATTTAAAACCCGCAACCGGATTAAAAACGATTAAATTTTTTTTAAAATTATCGCTCATTACCACCAGACTTTTTTAAGTTTAAGCCAATAAGCCGCCAGATTGCTTAAGGGGTGCAAAATGAGGGTTAAAACCAAAGCGGCCATGATGATTGGTCGCGAAAGACTGACCGTTAAAGAAATCAGCAGAAAGTAGCCGATAATAAAATCCCATTGATCCAAGAAAGGTGCCATAGTTCCGCTGGGTAAATGCAGCCGTCGTTTAAAAAAACTGGCAACAATGTCACCGCCAACCGCGCCCAGGCCGCTTAAAATGCCTAAAATCAGCCAGTTTGTTTGAGCATAATCAATGACCGACAGCCGGCGGAAAAAATCAAAATTAAACAACCAGGATTGCAGAGCGACCGCGGCCAGCGCCAATAACATGGCGGTTAAAGTTCCGCCATAGGTTTTTCCCGGCCCCAAAAAATAATTGGTGATTATTTTTTTATTATGGTCCAACGGCTGGGGCAGGATTTTAAGCTTGCTGGCTAAGGTGGCGGACATATTGGCCAGGTAAGCCGGCGCCAGCAAGTATAATGATTGCCAGATCAGAAGCATCATAGGAATTAGAAATTGTAAAGTTGTTTGCCGTTGTTCAGAATACTTTTTTATAGTTTCTGATAATAATAAAAACGCCGCTGAGGTAGCTGATAAACAGGGTTAATAGCAACAGGTAAAAGGTTAGGGGCTCTAAAAGATTACGGTCGGGCGGATTAAGTCCGGCTAAGGCTAAAATGCCTAAAGCCACGCCTAGAGTTTGAAATAAAGTTTTAGATTTGCCTGATTTTCTTGCGGGAATGGAAATATTTTTAGATAAGGCCAAATCCCGGAAAGAAGAAATAATCAAATCCCTGAAGATCAGCAATAAAGCCAGCCAGGCCGGAATCACTTCCTGATCAACCAGGCAGATTAAAAAAGCGCTGATGGTTATTTTGTCGGCCAAAGGATCTAGAAAGGTACCCAAGGCGCTGACCTGGTTTAATTTTCTGGCCAGATAACCGTCCAAAAGATCCAAAAACATGGCTGAAAGAAAAAGACCCAGCGACCAGAGATAATGGCCGGCGAACGTCAGATAAAATGAACCGACAGCCGCCGCGGCTAGCGCCAGTCTGAAAAGCGTGATTTTATTGGGTAGCGTCATAAATTTATCCAGCACCCCCTGAAGTATATTTATCTAACTTCAGAGGGTGCTCGGGGGTGCCGGATTCATTATAAGGGAAAAGTTTAGCTTAAAAAGCCGGTAATTAAACTCCGACTTTTTAGGGTGATTAATCCGTAAAGGGTGCGGCTTGGTAATTAGGCGCTTCTTTGATTATGCTAACATCATGAGGATGGGATTCCCTGAGGGAGCTATGGGATATTTGAATGAATTTCGCTCTTTTATGCAACTCGTTGATGTTTTTTGAGCCGGTATAACCAAGGCCGGCTCTGAGGCCGCCGATTAACTGATGGACGCGATCAGCCAATTTGCCTTTAAATAAAGTTTGGCCGACAATACCTTCGGGGATTAATTTATCGACCGTCTCATCTTTTTTTAAACCGTATCGGTCGCGCGCGCCCTGGCTCATGGCTTCAATGGAGCCCATGCCGCGGTAGATTTTATACATCTGGCCGCCCATATAAGTGATGTCCCCGGGGCTTTCTTCGGTGGCGGCAAACAGACCGCCGATCATCACGCTGTCCGCGCCGGCGGCCAAAGCTTTAACAATATCCCCGGAATATCTGATACCGCCGTCGGAAATAATGGGCACGGTGGATTTGCCCCGGCCCTTGGCCGCGTTTTGGATGGCGCTGATCTGGGGCACGCCAACGCCCGCCACTACGCGGGTGGTGCAAATGGAACCGGGACCGACGCCGACTTTGACGGCATCGGCGCCCAGAGCGATCAGCTCTTTGGCCGCTTCGGCGGTGGCGATGTTGCCGGCGATAATGTCAATGTCCTGCAATTTTTTATTCTTTTTTAAGGCTTTTAAGGTTTCAAAAACATTCTGGCTGTGGCCGTGAGCCGTATCAATGGTAATAACGTCGACTCCGCTGGCCGCCATCAGTTCCGCCCTTAAAATGGCTTCGGCTTTAACGCCCACGGCGCCGCCGACCCTTAAGCGGTCTCGGGAGTCTTTATTAGCTTCGGGGAACTGCAGGTTTTTAGCCACATCGCTGCGCGCGACGATGCTTTTCAGCAGACCCTTCTTATCCACGATCAGCAAGACCGGAACTTTTTTCTCTCTGATCAGTTGCCTGGCGGTGTTTAAAGAAGTACCGACCGGAGCAATCACCAGCTCTTTCAGGGTTTTCATCCGTTTTTTGATGGTCAGATTTTCGTCATCCGGCCAGAAATAATCGTATTTTGTCAGCAAGCCCACTAATTTGCCCTGATCGATAATGGGAATGTTTTTATAGCCTTTTTCTTCCCTGATTTTTACCGCGTCCTTAATCAAGTCATCAGGGCCCAAAGTCAGCGGGTTTTCGATAAAGCTGTTACGGAACCTTTTAACCTTGGCGACTTCTTCCGCCTGTTTTTCCGGCGTAAGATTACGATGGATAAAGCCTAAGCCCCCGCTCATGGCCAAAGCAATGGCCAGTTTGCTTTCGGTCACGGTATCCATGGGCGCCGAAACCAAGGGAATATTTAGGTCAATATTTTTGCTCAGCTTAGTTTTGGTGTTGACGTTATTGGGGGTGATATTGGTTTTTAAAGGCAGGAGGAGTACATCGTCAAACGTGATGCCTTGTTGAAATTCTTGTTTCATATAGCTTGATGTTTCGCCAATCGAGCTCGGCTCGGGTTTAGCTCGACCAATGACTCGTAAACAACGGGCTAAATCATTCGACGCACTATTTGTGCAGTTGGCGGATTATTTTGTAAAAATATATTTATAGTGATATTATAAGTAAAATATTGAATAATTTCAAGGCACATGCCAATTAATCATCAACAGATTGCCGTTTTAGACTTTGGCTCCCAGTACACCCATTTGATCGCCCGGCGTTTCCGCCAATTGGGGGTTTTAGCCAAGCTTTATTTGCCCACGGCTGATTTAAGTCGGATTCCCAATCTCATTGGCATAGTTTTATCGGGCGGTCCGGGCAGCGCCGGGGATAAAGAGTATCCTTACAATCCCGATATATTTAAACTGGGCCTGCCGATTTTGGGCCACTGCTTCGGCCATCATCTGATCGCCCACCATCTGGGCGGCGAGGTCAATAACGACGGCACCGGTGAATATGGCCTGGCCACCGTTCAAGTTGGCGAGTCAGTCATCTTTGAAGGTTTGGCCGGCGGCGAGGTTGTTTGGATGAGCCATGGCGACAGCGTTACCCGCCTGCCTCAGGGCTTTAAAACGATCGGCGGCACGCCTGATTGCCCGATTGCCGCCATGGCCAACGAGGCCGAAAAAATTTACGGCCTGCAGTTTCATCCCGAAGTCACTCATACGGTTCACGGCCAGATCATTTTGGAAAATTTTGCTTTTAAAATTTGCGGAGCCGCGAGAGACTGGCAAATCAAGGATTGGTTGGATCAGGTTATTCAGCAAACAAGAAAGGACGTCAAAGATAAAAAAGTCTTTTTGCTGGTTTCGGGCGGAGTTGATTCCACGGTCTGTTACGCTTTATTGGAAAAAGCTTTGGGTCGCGAGAGCGTTTTTGGCCTGCACGTGGATACCGGGCTGATGAGGAAAAATGAAGTCGCTCAGGTGCAGGGTTCGCTGGCCCAGGCCGGTTTTGAAAGTTTGCAGGTCAAGGACGCCTCGGCACAATTTTTGTCCGCCCTCAAGGCTGTTTATGATCCCGAAGAAAAAAGAAAAATCATCGGCCAGTTATTTGTGGACATGCAGGCGCAGGTTAGCCGCGAGGTCGGCCTGAATTCGCAGGACTGGCTCCTGGGGCAGGGCACCATCTATCCGGATACCATAGAAACCGGCGGCACGCACCATGCCGATACGATCAAGACTCATCATAACCGGGTGGCCGAGATTCATCAGTTAATTGCCGCCGGCAAGGTGATTGAGCCGCTCAAGGATTTATATAAAGACGAAGTCAGGGAACTGGGGCAGTTGTTGGGACTTTCACCTAAACTGGTTTGGCGCCAGCCTTTTCCGGGACCGGGTTTGGGCATCAGATTACTTTGTCATAATAAAAAAGGGGAAAGGGACAATGAAAAATTTGATGAGATAAAAAATAGGATTGCCAGGATTGTCCCGTCACCGTATACAGCCAAAGTTTTGCCGATTAAAAGCGTGGGCGTGCAGGGCGATTATCGCACGTACGCCCACCCTTGCGTGGTGGAAATTCCCAATTCCAAATTTTCAAATATAGACTGGCCGGAACTGGAAATTCTGAGCCCGGCGATCACCAATAAAGTCCGGGCCGTTAACCGCGTGCTGATCAGGGTTGATGACGGCTATGGGAGTTCGGCAAATAGGGACTGGCATCTGGATGACGGGGAACTGATTGAAGCCTCGGTGACCAAAGAAAGATTGGATTTACTCAGAGAGATTGACGCTATCGCGCAGGAGGAAATGGTTAAGGCCAAACTGGAACGTGATATTTGGCAGTTTCCCGTGGTTTTGGTTCCCTTTGGCTTAAACAGCAAAGATAGCGTGGTTTTGCGTCCGGTTTCTTCTTTGGAAGCCATGACGGCCAGATTTTATCCTTTGGAGCCAGAAGTTTTGCAGCAGATCGTTTCCCGGATTATTGCCCTAAACCAAACCTCTTTTGTCTTTTTTGACGTGACCAATAAGCCGCCGGGCACGATTGAATGGGAGTGAGAGGCCGATGGTGTGTTGAGAGTTAAGAGTTACCAGCCGGACTCGTTGTTGTGGCGGGCGGGTATGATACATGATTGTATTATCGGTCCCTTGATTCATTAATGATTTTTTGTTAAAATTTAGATGGTTTTTCGATCAATCAGGTTTTTCGTGGAAAATTTGTTTTCCAGTGCTTGTTGCTTTTTATGGCTTAGCCAGGCGGTTAGTCTTTTAATCATTTAGTCTTAATTAATTCTAGCGTCTTCCTTAATTTGTTAGCTAGAATAGCAGAAACAAGCATGGCCACAATCGTCGACGGCAGAAAAATAGCTTTCGCAATTCTTAATGACTTGGAAACAAGGGTTAATGTTATCAAGCGGCAGGGCGGTCAGGCGGCTTTGGCCGTGGTCATGGTCGGCGATCATAAACCTTCACAAACCTACGTCAGGAAAAAAGGCGAGTCTGCCCAGAAAATCGGGGTAGATTTTTTTAAATTTGTTTTCCCGGAAAAGACTGATAAAGAAACGCTCAAAGAGCGCTTGAAACAGATTCAACAGGAGCATCAGCTGGCGGGCATGATTTTGCAGTTGCCGTTGCCTGAACGGCTCTGGCCTTTTACCAGGGAAATAGTCAATCAGATTGGTTACCACTATAACCAGTATCCATATAACGAAAAAACCGACACCACCTTCTTCTCCTGAGGAAACTCCGGCAATTGCTGCTACCAAAATCAGCCATTCAACAAGAGAGCCGAGTATTTCGCATAGTCCAAAGAAGGTATGTCCGAGGTAAAGGTCGCCGAGACCCGGCAGGAAGAGAGACATCAGGGCAGCCTTCTTAGGCGATTTGAAAGTCGTGCCGCAATTCTGGCACCTATCCACCGTCTGTATATAGATTGCAGGACAGTGCGGGCACAAATACTGAATAG
>Ga0076145_134_pt1 | contig 13170 bp, 8 predicted proteins | sample RifGroC2_FD_68166 | JGI IMG/M metagenome (GOLD analysis project Ga0076145, IMG submission 68166) | Parcubacteria bacterium GW2011_GWC2_45_15
GTTCGGCCGGCGGCTTGTATTGCGAGATGTTTACCGGCGATCCGGATTTAACCGCCGTGGGCTATTTCTTTAATCCGGCCGCGGGCGGCCAGGCTCAGGGCGCCACCGGTCAAACGCCGCAAGGCCGCACCTGTTTTTACGATCAGCTGTCCGGCGCCTGGAAAAAGAGCGGCACCTTGGAGCCCTGCAGTTCCGGGCAGTTCATGCCTACGGCCCAAGACGCCAATTACCAGGGCTGGGTGGGTTTGTGCGACCAAAGCGCTTCCACCTGCACCGAATACCGCGATCCGGAACAGCCAGTTTCCGAAAAAGCGGAGGAATGCGACGCCGGAGTCTCCCCGCAGCTTTCCGCTATTTGCGATCCGGCGGTTGACGGTTACGTTATTGTTGACGGTAAGATGTATTGCCAGAAGGAAATTAACGGCGTCAGCCAGAATGTCTGTACTTTATACATGCCTAACCCCAACCCGGCTGAGGCGCCTTTGCTGTGCGATAACATTAATGATTGCACGCCTTGCCCGTATACCGAACACGACTGGATTTGCGACTTAGGTCATGTTGCCTGCGCTGGGCAGGGCGGGGATTGCGCCGGGGAATACTGCGCCATCGGCCCCATCGGCGATAAGCAGGTTTGCTATGTTACCAACGGCCAGCGTTCCTGCAATTATTCCTTAGCCTGTGAATCTTATTATTATCTGCACAATAGCGTGGAACAATGCGACGGCATTATTGACCGCGAGGCCGGTTGCATGCTGTTTAACGATACCAGCAATCCGGATCTTAATTTTAGCGCCGATATAACGGCCGACGGCCAGTCACCGGCCAGCCCAGACGTGTGTACTCCGGAGTTTTATAATGACGACGCCGATTTGGCCGATTGCGACTCCAACACCCAATCCGGCATTAAGGTCAGAAAAGACCGCGAATGCGCCGAAAGCCTGTTCTGCACTTCTTCGGTGGAAATTACCGATGCCGATAATAAGACTTCCAACGTTTGTTTAAGCCTGGGCCGTTGCCGTCAGCTCAACCCGGCCAATACTTCCGAGTGTTTGAGTATTGTTAATTCCATTAATCCGGCCGAGCAGACTTACGCCGTTCATGACGGCAATTATAATCCCACCGGCACCGAAGACATCAGAAATTTATCCGGCTTTAGCCAGGCCGGCCTGATCTGGTATGAAGATAACAGCCAGCCGGAGAACAACAAGATTATCAGGGGCAATTATCCGCCGGAACAGATGTTGCAATTAGGCGAAGAAAAGGCCATTTATTAGGTTGGGATGAAAACGATAACGACGACGATGTTGTGGTGCCCGATGGCAATTGCAGTCTGGTCCTCAGCAACGTTAAACCTCACAGCGGCACCTACGCTTTAGGCGTAAAGGTTAATGAGGTTTATTCCCAGGATCAATTTGCTCCTGATCAGGGTTATTGGTGCAGCGCCGTTTCTCAAGATTTATATCCCCTCAATCCGGAGCAGAATTATATTTTGTCTTTTTACGCCCGTTCCTTAAACGGGGCCCAAAGGTTGACGGCGGTTATCGCCTATTTTGACAACACTAATACCCGCATTTCCACTCAGCTGGCGATTAATCAGCTGGCGCCTTCAACCTGGACCTATTTTTCGGGGGTGATCGGGGAGGCCGGCCAGCCGATACCGGCTGGGGCCAAGTTCTTTAGAATAGGTTTGGAAGTCGGCAGTTCCTGGTATAACCAGCCCGGCGATTTAGCCGGCACAGCGCCGGCTTTGCAAATTTCCGCTGACGAGCGCGCCATCAAAGAGTGCCGCTTGTATCCGGCCGATAACGCGCCGGCCTGCGAATATACGGATAATAAGGTTTACCACGGCTGGTACGGCTACTGTCTGGAGTCTGATCCCAATAATTCCGGCGCCTGCTTGCAGTGGTACCCCATTGACAGCGTGGCCGGGGAATCATTAAGCGTTTTAGGCCAGCAGGCTATAGGTTATAACGGCCCTGCGCCCTTGTATTATTGTTTGCAAGCCAAGGGTAATTACCGTGACGATTCCAGCTGTACCAACCCAGAAGCCTCGGGTTACTGCGGCTACCGATGGACCACTTATGCTACACTTGACTTCAGCGATCACACTCACAGTTTTACACCTAATGATGAATATTTCTTTTTTAGTCATTTTGACTATAATTATCCGAATTATAGTGAAATTTGGGGTTTAAAACAATATGAAATAGACAAGGTGGAGGTTAAGACCACCGCCAATGGTGGAGACCCTCAATTTCCTATTATTTTTTCTACTTATGAATTAGATAATTCTGATGCCGATGAGAATTCTATTTTCTTTTCTTGGTTTGCTGATATTGGTGAATCTGGGGAGCCGATTGACATTTGGGACCCCGACCCTGTCTTTTGCGCAGGCTGTGTAAAATTAGGTGTTAAAATTGATTTTAATTCTCAGGGCGATATTGAGGAGATTATTGAGTATGAATACGATCTTGATGGAGATGGAGATAATGAAGATCCATGGGCCATAAAATTAATCTTTCATTTGCGCGAATATTGTACTTATGTGGCCGAGACCGTTGGCGAGAGTGGCGCGGAAAAAACCTGGTTTACCCGCTGGCAGAATGGCTGGCAGGAAGCCCAGGGCAATGTTATGGGTTATAATAAAAATATGACTTATTATCCTTACGGTGCTATCGGTATTGATAATATTGATGCATTAACTGCGCCTTTGGAAATTTATTCCGGCCCGCCGCTAGCGAGCCCATTATTAGCCGGCTCGCCGTTGTCAGTACCCGCTTCCGTACCGGTGCCGGAACGCCGTTGTTTGTATAGTTTTAACGGCGATAATGATGGTGATTACTGTGCCGATTCTAGTGATTGCGGTATCGGTGGATTCTGTATCGGCATAGGCGAATACTGTTATGACCAACCAAGCGGCGGGATGACTAACGGCGTTAAATGCAATGCCAACGCTGACTGCAGCGCGCCTCCTTATGTAAACTGCAATTTGCCGAGTTTGCACGAGAGTACTCCGTCATTAGCCGCTTCTAACCGGCTCTTGAATTTATTTGCCAAGATTGGGAACGTTTGGCGGTGGAGCGGCTACGATAATGATTATCAGATTTATCCTATTGATGATAATAGCGTGGTGGAAGAAGGGGAAGCGCCGCAAGTAGGCCATATTTTACTTAACGGCAAAGCCCAAAACGTTAATTTAACGGCGCCGGGCGGATCAGTGGCGTTAAGCTTTACCACGGATGTTGTTGACGATCAACTGCCCATAGATAACATTAAGATTAAATGGAACGACGGACCGAACAATCTTCAAAACATGGATGTTTCCATGTACGACCGGCCGTCACCTTTAAGCCCTCACCGGGTTGTCCACACTTACAGTTGCGTGACCAATTCCGAGGGCAATGCTTGCGTTTATTGCTGGGATGAAGCGCAGGCGGATTGGGTGGAATCCACCGCCGGCAGTTGCCGTTACCCCGGCCCGTATATCACTATTCAGGATCATTGGGAATTCTGCCCCAGTACGCCAACTAACAACAATGGCTGGAAAGGCGAAGACGCAGTGTGCGTGTTACCGGAAGACGGTATTCAATTCACCACCGGACCCGGCCAGACCGGCTATATTTACGTTAATCCGGCGTTTTAATCCGGCAAACTTTTTAGTCAACGCCGGCTTAATCCAGGATCAAACATCGCGTAATGAAATGTCATGAATTTTATTAACGGACAATTAAAGAAATTCGGGCGCCAGCCCGCCAAGTTAGCCCTGTTGATCAGCTTGGTTTTATTTGGTTTGTTATTGGTCAACCTTCCGGAAGGCTTAGCCGAGATTCAGACCACCGAAAGCGAATGGTTAAAGGCTACCGGATTTAATCCCTGGGATCATATCGTGACGATTTTCGGCAATTTGCTGATTTTATTCATTACTTTAGTTGGCCATCTTTTGCTGTTCTTTATGAAGATGGTGGCTGAGCTTTTTCAGTATAATAATTTTATTCACGCGCAGGCGGTGGAAATCGGCTGGCCTTTGATGCGCGATTTAATGAATATCGCTTTCGTCATAATTTTGCTGATTGTGGCTTTTTCCACCATTCTCCATATCTCCCGCTATCATTATAAAGGCATTTTGTGGAAGCTGATCATCATGGCGATTTTGGTTAATTTTTCCAAAACCATTTTAGGCTTTATTATAGATTTTACCCAGGTGATCATGATGACTTTTGTTAATGGTTTTAAAGCGGCCATGGAAATCAATCTGGCCAACTCCTTTGGCGTGGGAAATTTGCTGCAGTTTGATGATAAGGCCGTGGCCGCCGGCGATCTGGATAAAAGCTCGTTGATTATGGGTTTAATTCTGGCTTTGGCTTTGGTGGTGGTCGCCTGTTTTGTCATGGTGGTTTACATGGTGGTGTTATTGTGGCGGATTATTTCCTTATGGGTGGCGGTTATTTTATCGCCTCTGGCTTTTGTGGGCCAGGCTTTTCCCGGCTTGCAAAAGCAGGCTGCTGATTTTTGGTCAAAATTTTGGAATATTTTAACGGTCGGCGTGGCCATGGCTTTTTTTATGTGGCTGTCTTTGACCATTTTAGCGGCCAGTAGCAATGTTGCTCAGGAGTTTAACGTTAACAAAGAAACAGCGGATACCAGCCAATTATCCGGCGGTCAGGCGGCCACCCCAGCCGTTTCGCAGGCCGTGGCTGTGACTAAAGCCAGCAATCCGGAAAATTTGTTCACTTACATCGTGGCCATTGTTTTATTGTTAATGGGCTTGCAGTACGCTCAGCAGGCCGGCGGTTTTGCCGGCAAATTTGCCGGCGCGGCTATGAGCGGATTGTCTAAACTGGGCAAAACCGCCCTTAAGTCGCCTATGTTACCCATAAACGCCGGCATTGACAAGCTTCAGCAAAAAAGCGGCGTGGATTTGAATGTTAAGCGGAACTGGGCCAACTTCCAGGAAGGCCGCAAGGCCCGCAAAGAAAAAGCTTATAAGGAAGGCATTAAAGCCTCTGATAAAAGAATCAAAGAGGGCGGTTTTGTCGGTTCCAGGCTGGCCGCCATGACCACCGGCGTTAGCGAACACATGGAAAATTACGGCTATTTAAAAGGCGGGCTTAGAATGATGAGAGGCTTGGGGCGGGGGGCAACCAGAAGGGCTAAAGAAAAATCCGATGAGGCCGAAGAAGCCAAAAAAAAGGAAGAAGCCAGCCTGGCTTTAGCCCAGGGCGGCTCCCAGGATTATTATCAAAAAAACCGTTTGGCGGAAATTGATAATGAACGGCAGACTAAAATGCAGGAGAGTGAAAAACTTAGGGGTGAAGGTAAAAGTGACGAAGCGGCAAACATAGATAAGGAATTGAGACAATTGGATGAGGAAGAAATAAATTTGCGGGCCGTTTTAACTTTTGCCAGCGTTGATAGCGATGTTTTGGAAGGGGCTGATTTGGATCGTTTTTATGAGCAACAAGGCAATAATTTGACAGAAGAACAAAAGAGCATAGAAGAGGAGGAAACAAGCATTAAATATAAAAAGAAAAAGGTAATAGATCCGGTGACTGGTAAAGCTGAACTTGATGATGAAGGTAATGAAAAATTTGAACTAGTACAAAAAAAAGATAACGAGATAACGGCTGAAGATAAAGTTAGGCTTAAAGAGCTTGAAGCGAAGAAAGAAATAATCACAATAAACCAAGAAGATTTATCTAAATGGCGTGAAGCGGTTAAAGATAAGACAACTCAGGAAAGAATAGGCAGTGTGGGGGGCATTAGAGATGCTGTTGCCAAAAAATCGGATCAGCGCTTGCAAAACCGCAAAGAGGCGGTGGCTACAAGACTCTCGACCGTCAATGGTGTTTTGGCCAGCAATAACACCGATGTTTTAACCGGCGATGAAGTGGATGAACGGGAAGCTAAAATAACCAAGCTTAATGAAAAACGGGAGCGTTTGAAGGTGGATATTATGTCTGCCGGCACGCCCGATCAAAAGCAGGCTTTGGGAAAAGAATTAGAAACCGTTGAGAAAGATATTAAAGAAAGCTCCATTCATGATGACGGTTTGTATTATTTAACCACCTCGGAAAAAACCGAACTTCAAAAAGATAAAGAAAAAAAGAAAAAGCGCTCCAGCAATACTTTAAGCAATTTGCGCAAAGAAAAAACCGATCTGGAGTCCCAGCAAACAATTATAGAAGAGCAGGAAAAAAGCCCCAGGCACTTTACCGATATAGAAAAAGAAAAGTATCAAAAAAAGGCTGAAGAATACCACGAGCAAGTCCAGAAATTTAAGGCTAAATCCGCTAAAGCCATGCCGACCTCCGGTTTTAACGCCCAAATGGCCACGCGGCAACTTCAATCCGAAGAAATGAAGAAAGTGGAAGGCACCGAAAGCGATACCGAGCTTTTAACCATGCTCAACGAAGCCATGGTTCGAAAAGATAAGGCCAGAATAGGGGCGATTATGAAAAAGATGGCCAATGATTATAACGACAATGAGTTTTTGAATAATTTTGGCTATGAATCAACCAGTTCGGGCATGAGAGATTTTTTTGAAAAAGAGCTTAAAGGCAAAGCCGGCTTCGGCGATCAGGAAATGCTGTCTCTGGCTAACGATATTTCTTATATTAATGAATCAAGGTCCCATTACAATACCGCCAGAATGACCACCATGGAAAACGGCCGCTGGCGCTGGTATTCCGAAAGAGAGCATATTCAGGTGGCGACCTCGGAAATCACCAAACAGTCTGATAGAACTATCGCCAACAAGCTTAACCGCTTGGGCTATGGCGGCGAACGGGCGGACGGCTCATATGTGATGTCTGGTACGGGCGCTGCTATTTTACGCCAGCACGTGCCGGCCTGGTTGCAGAATCCGCGAATTATTATGGAACACTTAAACGGCAGCGTGGTGGAAAAATTAATGGAAGCCGAAAGGCGTGAAGGCAGCATAACCAAGGCCATAGGTGATATCGTTGTAAAAGTTGATGGTAAAAATGTTAATGCCGCCAAGGGGCTAATTGATGCTTTTAAACAAAGGCTGGGTTCATCCGGCGAATCGGTCGCGGATACCGCCGCCCGGGTGGTTCAGCATAATTTCGGCTACAGCGGCACCGACCAGCCCTTAACCAGATATCATGCTGGTAATGAATCAGAACGTGATAATGAGTCTACCAATAGAATTATTACTAACGTTAAATCATCACCCAGCCAAGAAAACCACATTAATATTACGAACACGGTCCGCGCTCTTAGGGAATCCACCGCTCCGGAAAAAACCGGATATTTAAACTTTACCAATGATCAAAATTTACAGCAGTTTTGGATTGTCAGGAATCTGCTAAAAAAACTCCATAATAATATGAAAGAAACGGCAATGGCGCAAGGCACTAGCTATCAGGATTTTGGAGTTTTAGGCAATCGGATTGAAGAGCTGGATCACAGCCTGCCCAATAATCCAAGTACCAGCTTAAAAGATATTGCCGCCAGCGTAAAGAACGTTAATGCCAGCGAAGACGAAATCAGAAGGATCGTTGAGCGGTTCGTTTCAATTGGATCAAAATAACCTATGAATGAATTAGAACAACTATTAACCGATAACCGGCTAAAAAAAGATTTTAGGCTGGTTTTGGAGCGGGCGATTAAGGATAACGAAGTTAATCAGTGTTTTTGGGCGGTTAAAAATATAGAAAGCGGTTTGCCCAAAATTAGCCCGGAAGCCAAGGCTGTCTTTGAAAAAGAATTCAACCAGTTGTATTTCAATGTTAAATGGCTGGCGGTGCCCAGGCTTACGGTTAAAGAGGCGCTGACAATGCTGGAAAAGAATTTATCGGCCATCAGGGGATTTGATCAGGAGTTTTTTAATTTAACTCAAAGCATCAGAACTCGTATGCTGGGCATCATTGATTATGATGAACGTGACGATTTTAAAATCAAAGCGAGGCAGGCGTTGCTTGCTAACCGCGAAGTCATTGATCCCCAGGCCGACGTTAAGGAAATCGGTTCGTGGCTTAGGGATATTATCAGCCAAGTCGGCTGGGAGTTTAACGATCGGCTTAAAGAGGAAGAATATTATCTGCGGGATAATAATTACCGCCAGCTAAAAAATGCCGACCAGTTATTTTTAAAGCAGATTATAGGCTTATACAAATATTGCCTGTTTTCTTCACAATCGCCGGAGGGTCTTGACGAAGCGGTTGATATTGTGGAAGACGGTAAGTTAAAAGTGTTTGAACGCGGGCAACTGATCACCCTGCCGCCTTTGGATGCCGGCACGAAAAAAATCGTTAATGAATTTATATACCAGTCGTCAGCTGATAATCAGGCTAAAGCCGCTGACCGCGGTTCGCTGGAGCAGTTAAGAGAATATTATCATCAGACTTTTAATCAGCTGGTTGACCTGCCGAGATATAATAATTTATCTCAGGCGGCCAGCTCCCGGTCTTTTAATGTGGTCATTAATGATCTGAACAGCAATTTGGCCTTAAAAGATACAACAGCCGTTTTGGCCAATCTGGAAAGCCTGATTAAACAGAATCTTTTAGCGGAAGTTTTACAGGACCGCGCTCAGGCGCAGGCTTTGCTTTTATACATTAAGACGCATTATAACATTGCCGAGCCGGAATTAATCAAGAAACTGGGGCCGCCGGTGGCCAGCCTGCTCTTCCAGTCAATTTTTACCGGGCGCTTGTCTTTAAGCCCGGAAGAGAGCGCTGTTTTATCTTTGTATCTGGCCAACCAGCTGGCTAAAAACGGCTCTAAAGAATATTTGAACATGGTTTACGGCGATAGCCAGTCCGCGGTTTTTAAATGGCGCAAGATTCAACTGGACAATCATCACTTTGTTTTTGGATAATTAAAAAAGACCTTATCGTCTTTAATTTTCTTCCCTTAGCGCGCGCCAGAGCAACTCTGGGGAGAGAGGCAGACTTTGATGAAGTCTTTTTTGATTAGTTTACCCTTTCCACGTATTCTCCCGTTTCGGTATTGATTTTAATGACGTCGTTTTCATTGATAAAGAGGGGAGCTTTCACTTCTCTGCCGGTTTCCAAGGTAACCATTTTAGTGGCGGAACCGGCCGTATCGCCTTTAACCCCGGGAGGGCTTTGCTTGACTATTAAGTCAACTTTTACCGGTAATTTAATGCTCACCGGCCGTCCCTGAAAGATTAAGACATCAACGGTTAGGCCTTCTTTTAAAAAGTCGGCCTGTGGCCCGATGACTTCCTCATTTAGTTCAAACTGTTCGTAAGTGGCGTTATCCATAAAAACATAGGTGTTGTTTTCGGCGTAGAGAAAATTAGCCTTGGCTCTTTCCAGATCGGCTTCCGCCATTTTATCTCCGCCGGAATAAGTGAGCTCAAGAGTTTGTCCGCTGATCAGGTTTTTGAGTTTGGTTTTGAGGTTGGCTCCGCCGCGTCCCATTTTTACGTGTTGGGCCTGGGTGACCAAGTAGGGCTGGTTATCATGCGTGATGATAGAGCCGACTTTAATATCGTTGATTGATAGCATGTGATTATTGTATCCAGCACCTTTGCCAAGGCCCCGCGCCGGTAATTGGCGCTTATGGGTATCCTTAAGAAAAGGCGCTCTATATATTATGGTGGAATTCAGAATCACTTAAGATTTAAAAGCTTATTTGGCCGTAAACGGCAATAAGGCCATAAATCTGGCCTGTTTTATGGCAATGGCCAATTTACGCTGGTGTTTATGACAAACGCCGCTTCGTCGGCGCGGCACAATTTTGCCATATGACGAAGTAAAGCGTTGCAGCATTTGCCATTGCTTGTAATCAATATCGTTGATTGAGTTAACGCAAAAGTGGCAGTAGCGCTCTTTATTAAGTAAGTTTTTAGTTGTTCCCATAGTTTTATAATTAGTAATTAGGAAATAATTCCTAAAAGGGAATATCGTCAACGTTAATTTCCTCTTCCGTCTCGGCGGCGGCGGGTTCGTTGTGCGGGGGTTCCGGCTGGGCATAGTTGTTAGTGGCTTCGGTCCGGCTATCCGGCCTGGACGCGCCAGCCCGGTCAAGCATAATTACATTGTCGGCGATAATTTCGGTGCGGTATTTTTTATTGCCGGTTTGATCGTCCCAGGACCTGGTTTGCAAACGGCCTTCCACATAGACTTTGCCGCCTTTTTTGAGGTATTGTCCGCAAATATCCGCCAGTTTTCTCCAGGCGACAATATTGTGAAATTCGGCTTTTTCCTGCTTTTGCCCGCTTTGATCGGTCCAGACTAAATTGGTGGCCACGCTGAAATTAGCCACCGTTTGTCCGGAAGGCGTGGTTTTAACCTCCGAATCCCTGGTCATATTGCCAATGATCATCGCTTTATTTAAGTCCATATGTTTTGGTTAATTTTTAATTTCTCGGCCCAAGGCCGATCAATCACCAGCCATAGGCGGACGGCTTTTGATTAATTTCATGTTCCGAATTTATATCAAGGTAAATGAATTATTAAATTACTAAAAATTGAAAATTAGTAATTAAATGACGTCTTCGTCTAACAATTCATCCAGCTTTTTATCCAGATCTTCAAGGCTGACTTTTTGCTTTTCCAGCTTGGCCTCTTTAACGCTGGTTACCTCTTTGACCTTTTCGGCAATTTTTTCCTTGGCTCGTTTGTTTTTAGCCTTGGCTTCGGAGGCAATTTCCTCGGCGGTTTTTTCATAACTTTTAATAATTAAAAACCGCAGAATTTTATTTTCCAGCTTCAGCTCGTTTTCAATGGCTTTAAGCTTGGCCGGCTCCAAATAAAAAGTCATGGTTTTATAAAAACCATGCCTGAGATTTTTTATGGGGTAAGCCAACTTTTTTTTACCCAAATCTTCGTTAAGAACAATTTGGGCCTGAGCCTGATTTAAGAGGGAACTGACTTTTTCCAGAACCGGCGGGTGCTGGTCTTCCGGCAGATTGCCGGAAATGATATAGGTCAATTCATAAAATGGGAGATCATTTTTCATACGATTTCCGCCGCTAACCTTTAGGGGCGTGTTAAGCCTTTTAAGGACGCGGAGATAATTTATCCTAAAACCGTCTGACTGGTCCACCAGTCTGATTTAGGTTCAGGAGAATCTTAATTGAAAGATTCATGGTTAAACTATCTACCCTCAGGCAGTCATTTAAGATTTTTAGTGTTAATCTTAAAAAATGGTCAGCCCGGGGCAAGCGATGTTTTTAGTGCTTGCAATTTTAGAGTAGACCCCAGTATTTTGGCAAAAAATTAAGGAAATGTCAAGGCTTTTTACGGGGCTATTGTTAAAAGGGTCAAAAAATGATTAAATAAATTCATGATATTCAGTCAAAATAAGGTAAAATACGCCTTTATTTTAGGGCAAGTCCCGGCTTTAGCCAGAGCGGAAATCATGGCCATTTTGGAGCACGCCAGCCTGGATTTTGAAGAGCTTTTTTATAACGAGCAGGTTTTGGTGCTGGCCATGAGGAAAGCGGAGATTGATTGGCTTCAGGCAAGGCTGGGCGGGACCATCAAGATAGCCAGCCTTAAGTTTCAAGCATCAAGTATCAAACAGGAGATTATAGAAAAACTTATCCAACAACAGCCGCCGGCAAAAAATAAAAGGTTTCAGTTCGGTTTTAGCGCTTACGGCCGAGTGAACATGAAAGAGCTTAAGCAGATCGGTCTGAATCTCAAGAGAGTCTTGCGGTTAAAAAAAGTCAGATCAAGGTTCGTGGTTTCCAAAGAATCAGCCTTATCGTCAGTCATCGTGCACAAGGAAAAATTAATTGATCAGGGCGCCGACGTAGTCGTGATTAATTCAGGCAAAGAATATTATCTTGGTTACACGGTCAGCGCCCAAAAGTTTCAGGAATACTCCGAAAGGGATTATGGCCGGCCTCAGCGCGACGATCAGTCGGGCATGCTACCGCCCAAGCTCGCCAAGATGATGATTAACCTCGGCCGGGCCGGTTTTGATCAGACAATTTTGGATCCTTTTTGTGGCTCAGGCACGGTCATTCAGGAGGCTCTGTTGCTGGGCTATAAAAAAATCATTGGCTCGGATATTGCCGCCAAAGCCGTGTCCGACACCATTAATAATCTGGAATGGCTTAAAGTCAAATTACAACAGGACATTGCCGGGGTTAAAATTTTTCAGCAGGATGTTAAAAGCCTCTCGGCCAAAATACAGCCGCAGTCGGTTGACGTTATTGTGACCGAGCCGTATCTTGGGCCGGCCCGGGCAATCCCCAGCTCACAGGACGCAAAATACCTGCCCGTCCGGCCGGCTGGCCAAAAAATTTCAACTTCTAAATCGCAAGTTTCAAACCCGGAAATTGATGTAATAGATGAATTATCCAAATTATACCTAAAAGCCTTTGCTCAATTTCATCAGGTTTTAAAGAAAGAGGGGAAAGCGGTGATTATCTTGCCGATTATTAATAACCAAACGGTTGATATTATTAATGACGTCAAGTGTTTGGGTTTTGTCAGTCTGCCTTTGAGCGACTGTCCCAGGAAGTCCATTGTTTACGCGCGGCCTGGGCAGAGAGTTAGGCGGGAAATTTTTGTGTTTAAAAAGATTTAAGATGACTCAAAAATATCATTTTATTCATGAACGGGGGGATTACCCGCCATTAGCCGTGGAAAATGTGGCCAGGAACTGGTCGGGCCATATTAAAAAAACCGTGGGTAGCGGTGAAGCGCCTTTATTTTTTCTTTATCAAAAAGGCCAGTGTTTAATTTATTCTTACGAGTCAAAACATCAAGAAATCATTAATTATGTTTTTAATAAAATTTCCAAAAATAAAGCTTATATAACAAAAGTGAAGGACATTTTTGATCAGCGGTCTAGAGTGATTGAGAAATTTATTAAGGAACTGGAGACCAGCCATTTTCGTTCACTAAGCAATCAGGAATTGATTGAGATTAAAAATAAGTATAATAATCTTTATGATCAAATTCTGCCTTACGGCGAGCCGCTACCTCATTTTTTAAAGGAAAAACTGCATTCTGTTTTAAAAGAATACTTTATTGATCAGAAAAAAATAACCGAGGCTGAGTTTGAATTATTAATTACCCCCAACTATCAGTCGTTTTTAAGCAAAGAGAATCAAGAATTATTTAAAATATTTAAAAAATTTTCCAGGTTTCCCGATTATCTAAACAATCAATTAAAGCGGCATTACCAAAAATACAAATGGATTTTATTTGATTATTCCAG
>Ga0076145_131_pt1 | contig 10037 bp, 14 predicted proteins | sample RifGroC2_FD_68166 | JGI IMG/M metagenome (GOLD analysis project Ga0076145, IMG submission 68166) | Parcubacteria bacterium GW2011_GWC2_45_15
TAATGGTGGCCGGCCTGGAAAAGTATTTTCAAATAGTCCGCTGTTTCCGGGACGAAGATCAGCGCGGCGACCGGCAGGCGGAATTCACCCAACTGGACGTGGAAATGAGTTTTGTTGAACAGGCGGACGTTCTGTCTTTAATGGAAAAAATGATCACGGCAGTTATGGCCAAAATCAAACCCGGAATTAAAATCACTTTCCCGAGGATGACTTATAAGGCAGTGATGGAAAAATACAATTCCGACAAGCCGGACATTAGGCAAGACAAAAACAATCCCGAAGAATACGCTTTTTTGTGGGTGACTGATTTTCCGATGTTTGAATATAAGGCAGGCGACCAGCGCTGGGGCGCCACCCATCATCCATTTACGTCCGTTAATCCAGAAGACTTGCCGCTGTTGGAAAAAGGCGAGCTGGAAAGTATCCGCGCGCTGCAATACGACCTGGTTTTAAACGGCAATGAAGTGGCCGGCGGTTCCATCAGAACGCATAATCCCGAAATTTTGCACAAAGTTTTTGAAGTTTTAGGGCATAGCGACAAAGAGATTCAGGCGAAGTTTGGGCATCTTTTGGAAGCCTTTAAATACGGCGTGCCCCCGCATGGCGGCATTGCTTTTGGCTTGGATCGCCTGGTCGCCATTCTTTGCGGCGAAGTTTCAATCAGAGAAGTTATGGCTTTTCCTAAAACTTCCGATAACCGCGATCCGTTAATGGATTCGCCCGCGGCCGTGGAACCGGAACAATTGGCGGAGCTTGGCCTTAAGATCAAAAAATAATCATTAACGTTATTATTATGACAAATTTTGAGCGTCATTTTGGCTGGTCAGCCGAAAAAAGAGAAGGAAAAGATGCTGATCAGGCTAGGAGACTTTATGAGATATTAAAGGAGACCGGCCGGGAGATCAAACTCGCCGGAAACCCAAGCAAGACGATGTTGAAATAGTCAGATTTGACCAAGCGGATTTTGACTACCTGGTTAAGAAAAGTTTATTAGAACACGATGACAATGACAACAGCTATTATTTGCTTAGGCATGACGAGCCGTTGGACATGGGGTATAAAGAGCCCGGTAATGAATAAAGCCAGCGCCCCGAGCACCACTCTTAAGTTATATAAATATACTTCAGGGGGTGCCGGATAAATCATAGAAAGTATGAAGCTTTCCGTCCTGCAAAAATTTATTGTCTTGGAGGCCTACGGGCAGAAAAAGACTGATCGCAGAATTTTTGCCGGATTTTATGCTAAGCAAAAAAAATCACCCAGCAAAAAAGATTTGGTTAACGTCATCACCAAAAGTCTGGAGCGGTTGATTGATAAAGGCTTGATGGTCGGTTTTGGCCAACGGACCAAGGATAAATGGTTCATTAAAGAGGTGGCTTTAACGCCGCTCGGCCGGCGGGTGACCAAAAAGATTCTGGGCGAACAGCGTCAGTTGCCGTTTAAGAAAGCCAGAAAGCCAATAATCAAAAATTAAAAAATCAAGAAAACAAATAATCCCAGACCCGACGCCGCAAGCGGAGCGAGCGGGGCGCGGCAAAAAATTAAACAATCACTTAACCCATAACGTGCCCGCCCGTTACGACGGTGAGTCGGGCGGGTGACACTTAACCCTTAACCCAATAATTCATGCCAATATCCCAAAAATTATTAGATAAGTTAGGCCAGGCCAAGGCGCAGTTTGAAATTGTCGGACACCGTCAGGTCTTTACGGCTTTTGACGCCGCCGCTACTCTTAAAGTTAAGCTGGGCGAGGTGGTTAAGTCTTTGCTGGTCAAAGTGGGCAAAGATTTTTATCTGGCCCTGTTGCCGGCCGATAAGAATCTGGATTTTAAAAAATTAGCCAAAGTTTTAAATGTCCAGGTCAGCAAGATTTCCATTCCCAAGGAAAAAGTCATGACCGCCGCTTTTAAGGTTAAACCGGGCGCGATCAGCGCTTTCGGCTCATTGTATAAAATTCCCGTGGTCGTTGACCAGAGTTTAACCAAGGTTAAAACGGCGGTATTTTCCAGCGGCAGCTTTGTGGAAAGCCTCCGCCTTAAAGTCAAGGATTTTTTGGCCGTAGAAAATCCGGTTTTGGGCAATTTTACCGTGGCGAGAAAGATTAATAAACCAAAAAGGCTAGCCCGGCCGGTTAAGCGAGCAGGCGGCCAGTCCAGCAAACAAAGCCTAAGGTCAAAACCTAAACAGGCGGCCGGCCTTAAGGCAAAAAGAAAAAGTAAACAAGTCAGGTGAGCCAATCTTTATATAAAATTCAGCTTGAACATTTTGAAGGTCCTTTGGACCTCTTGTTGCAGTTGATAGAAAACGAAGAGCTGGACATTACCCGGGTTTCGCTGGCCAAAGTGACCGAACAGTTTTTGGATTACGTCAATCAGGCCGCGGCCATGAATCCCGAAGAAGTGGCGGATTTTTTAGTGGTCGCCTCCAAGTTATTATTGATAAAGTCAAAAGTCTTAATACCAACTTTGGATATTGACGATGAAGAAACTTTGGATTTGGAACGCCAGTTAAAAATCTATAAAGAATATTACGAGGCCGCCAAGGCGATGGATAAACTGATTAAGCGGAAGCATTTTATTTTTGCCAGGGAAAAACCGCTGAGAGTGTTTACGCCCAGATTTAGTCCGCCGGAAAAATTCAGCCTGCGGGACTTGCCGGCGCTTTTTTTTGAGGTTTTGAAAAAGCTTGAACCGGTGGTTAATTTGCCCCAGGAGGTGATCCGCCGGACAATTTCCATCAGCGAGAAAATCAGGCAGATCAAGGATTACATCATCAGCCAGGTTAATTTCAGCTTTAAAAAATTATTGAACCAGGGCGGTAAAACCGAAGTGGTGGTGGCCTTTTTAGCCATGCTGGAACTGGTTAAACAGCAGACCATTGAGGTGGAGCAGACGGCCATGTTCGCGGAGATTAAAATAAAGAGGATTGATCAGGAATAAGAATTAAGAATAAAGAAGGGTGATTGGTTGGCATTAATACAAAAACTTATTGATGAAAATTATGTCTGATGAATTAAAATCAAAAATTGAGAGTTTGCTGATCGTCACGTCTAAGCCGGTCTCCATCAAAAAATTAGCCGAAGTTTTAAGCGTGAAGCCCAAGGAAGTGGAGGAGCGGATAGAACTCATCAGTCGCGATTTGAACAATAAAGGCGGTGGCATCCGTCTGCTGCAAAATAACGGCCAGGTTCAGCTGGCTTCCGCTCCGGACAACGCCGCTTTAGTCCAGGAATATTTAAAAAATGATCTGACGGGCGAGCTGACCAAGCCGTCTTTGGAAACTTTGACCATTATCGCTTACAGGCAGCCGATCACCAAAGCGGAAATTGAGCAAATCAGGGGAGTAAACTGCAGCCTGATTTTAAGAAATCTGATGATTCGTGGCTTAGTTGAGGCCGAGTATAACAAGGAGCGCTCAGCCACCGAGTATGCCGTCACCCTTGATTTTGTTAAATTTTTGGGTTTAAATTCCGTGAATGAGCTGCCGGATTTTGCCAAGTTGAACAGCGATGAAAATTTGGAGAAACTTTTTGCCGCCGCGCCTCAGCAACTGGAGGCTGATGACGACCGCGTGATTAAGGTGGCGGTTAATCAGTCATAGGAGTCTTCTGGCGATTGTTCAGGCAGGCCAAGGCGGCGTTTAAATTTAACGCTCCGGCTGAAGTTTAATCATTGACGGTTTAAAGCAGTTTATGGAACAAGTTAAAACAGCCTTAATTTGTTATGGCGGGGGAATGAAGGTGGCTTTTACGGCCGGCGCTTTGATTGAGTTAGCCAAAAATTTTGGCGTGACAAATTTTGACGTTTTGATCGGCGCTTCCTCCAGCGCTCCGACCCTGACTTATTTTTATACCGGGCAATACGGCGCCATCAGCCAGATGTGGACCAAGGAATTGAATACGCGGCTTTTTTTAAACAAATTAAATCTTTTCAGCGGTCGGCCGATTTTTAACCTTGATTACCTGGTGGATGAAATTTTCCGGCGACGGTATCCCGTGGATTTGGCCAAGCTTATAAACCAGCCGGGCGATTTGTTCATCCCTTTTTATGATTATCAGAATCAGAAAATCGTTTATTACCATAACCATGAGAAGAACGGTTTTGACATCTGGGAGTCTATGAAAGCGACCATGACCATTAATCATCATCATTTGCCGGAGCGGGTATCGCCCATGTCCCATTACGTTGATCCGGAATTGGTCAGTCCGTTCGTTTACCAAAAAGCCATTGATCTGGGCGTGACTCATTTTTTAATCATTAACGCCGATAAAAAACAGGATTGGTCGGTTCAGCAGCGGCTGGGCTTTTGGCTGTTCAGGATTTTTCAGACCCGGCATTTTCCGGCCGAGATTAAGGGGTTACTAAAAAACCATTTGAAAATTATCCGCGCCAACCAGCAAGACTTTACGGAGTTTTGCCAGAACCATCAAGTTTTAGTGGTTGACCCTTTGCCCGGCATAAAGTTGAGTGTTTTACAATCAGGTCATGGGCATTTAAGCCAGGTCATAAATTACGGGCGCCAGGCTTTGCGTAGTAAAAGCGATAACCAGATGCTTGAGGTTTTTCGGCGCCGTTCACGCGAATTATGTTAATCCGTTTGCAGAAATACTTAGCTGATGCCGGCATCGCCTCCCGTCGGGCGGCCGAAAAACTGATCGCTCAGGGCAAGATTAAAGTCAATAATCAGATTGTGACCGAGCCTGGGGTTAAAGTGGACCCCCTCAAAGACGTGGTTGTTTGCGGCCATCAGCTGGTTAAGCCGGCCGCGGCTTTGGTTTACGTGATGCTGAATAAGCCCAAGGGCTATGTGACTGCTGTTAAGGACAGGCCTAAGGTCCGCACGGTGATGGAGTTATTGCCGTCCGATTTAAAAATCAAGCCCGTTGGCCGTTTGGATAAAAATTCTCAAGGGTTGTTGATTTTTACCAATGACGGCCGGTTAATCCAGGAGCTGACTCATCCTAAATATAAGCACGAAAAGGAATACCTGGTAACCGTTGACCGGCCTTTGGACAGCGGAGCAATTCACAGTTTGAGGCGCGGCGTTAAACTGGGAGAGGGGCTGGCGTCGGCTGATCGTTTGGTCAGGGTGGCGCCTGACCAGTTCAGAATTGTTTTGCACCAGGGCTGGAAGCGCCAAGTAAGGAGAATGTGCGAAGCTTTAGGCTATAAAGCCGTCGCCTTGATCAGAATCAGGGTCAATAAACTAAAATTAGGCGACCTGCCTTTAGGCCGGTATAAATTTATTAATAAAACAGACATAATTTAATGCCAGCTTACCGTCAAGATTTAAGCAGGGTTTACGGCATGACTTTTTCGGGAAGTTTAGGCTGTTTTTTAGTGGCGGCGTTTAATTTCTTTTTTTGCAACGGCTTAGCCTGGGCGTTTAGGGCTAACGGCCTGGAGTATTTGATTCCTTTGCTGGCCTTTTTGTATTATTTGGTTATTTATTTATTACTGCCTTTTTTAATCGTCCTGATTCTGGTTAAAGTTTCGCTTAAACTGGGCGGCGGGGCTATGCTGTTCGCTGTTTTGGTCCTGGCTTTTCAGTTTGCCTTTTTGTTTATTATCGCTTCCTTGATCGCTTCTTTTTTTATCCACTGGGCAGACATTTGGCAGTTATTAAAAGGTCCGATGTATGTTACTATCGATTTTAGCTAATTTGGCAGGCTTATTTGGGCTGGTGGTTTGGCCGCTTATGACCGCTCAGACGATTGATGTCAGCGCTTTTTCTGAAAACGGGCAGATCGTTTTTTTGGAACGAGCTTACCGAGCCGGCGCGCCTTATAAAAAGAACAACATTTCATTGGGCGTGGATGTGACAGCCCAGTCCGCCATTATTGTGGACAAGCGGACGGATTTTGTCCTTTGGCAAAAGAATCCCGCGGAACTCAGATCGCTGGCCAGCCTGACCAAGCTGATGTCCGCTTTGGTCTTTTTGGATCACAATCCGGGCTGGCAAAGTGTTGTCACCATCCAGCCCGGGGATTATCGGGAAGGCGGCAGGATTTATGTATATGCGGGCGAGCAGATCTTTGTCAGCGATTTATTCCAGGCCAGTCTGCTGGCATCTTCCAACAACGCCACGGCGGCTTTGGCCCGATCCACGGGCTTAAGCGCGGAAGAATTTGTTAACGAAATGAACCTTAAGGCTCAAAGCTTGGGTATGGCTCAAAGCCATTTTGTTGAACCGACCGGTCTGGATCCAGGCAATGTCACCACCGCCAATGATCTGGTTAAATTGATTAAAGTGGCCTTTGCCCAGGCGGAGATCGCCAGCGCCACTTCCAGGCCGGAGTTTTCTTTTAATGTCCTGAACGCGCCGAGACATTACACTTTAACTAACACCAACCAGCTGGTCGGCAGTTATTTAAAGATTGAGGCGGGCAAGACCGGCTATTTGGACGAAGCCGGCTATTGTTTAACCAGTTTGGTCAAAGGGCCTGATCGTCAGGAAATATACGTGGTGGTTTTGGGCAGTCTGGGCGAATTTGAGCGTTTTCAGGAGTTAAAAGCGCTGGCCCAGTGGGCATTTGACCATTATTATTGGCCCTAATTTAAGCGGATCAGCGGTTGAAGCGCTCTGCATGACTGCCGGGCCGTTGGTTTACTTTTTTTATCAATTAAGCTATTTTAAAGATGGATTTTAGCCAAGAGATCTGGACAATGTTGCTGGCGATTTTACCGGTAACGGAAATACGCGCTTCCATTCCCATTGCCATGACGGTTTACGGCTTATCCGTGGCTTCAGCTTTTTTTTGGTCGGTGCTCGGCAATATTTTGATAACTTATCTCTTGTTGAGCTGGCTACCGCCTTTAGCTGATTTTTTCAGCCGGAAAGAAAAATTTATTGCCAGGGCCATGCACTGGATCTTTGAGCGCACCCGCGACCGGGCGGTTAAAAAGTATCTTAAATACGGCAAATGGGCTTTGGTGATTTTTGTGGGCATTCCCTTGCCCGGCACGGGCGCCTGGACCGGCGCGTTAATCGCTTATTTGTTAGACATTCCTAAAGCCCAGGCCTTTTGGCTGATTAGCGCAGGCATCATGATCGCCGGCGTCTTGGTCGCTCTGGCCACCTTAGGCGTTATCACTTCCGTTAATATTTTTTAATTTTAAAACATATGGCTAAAAATTTTATTATCGCCAACTGGAAAATGAGTCTGGGGCATGAACAGACTTTGGATTTAGTTGATCAAATAGTCCAACAAATTCAGCCGAGCGACAAGACGGAGATAGTCGTCTGCCCGTCGTTTATCTCCCTGGTGGCCGTGGCCCCAAAAATCGCCAATTCCGGAATTAAGCTGGGCGCCCAGGACTGTTTTTGGCATGACGAAGGGGCGTTTACCGGCGAGGTCTCGCCTTTAAATTTAAAGGAGATAGGCTGTGATTACGTTATCGTCGGCCATTCGGAGCGGCGCGGTTATTTGAACGAAACCGATGCCATGGTCAGGCAAAAGGTCAAAGCGGCTTTGGAGAATAATTTAGTACCGATTATCTGCGTCGGCGAGACTTTGGAGCAAAGGCAATCAAGTAGCAAGGATTTTATCATCATGCAGCAGGTTAACAAAGCTTTGGCGGGGATTGAGCTGACGGCACAAAATCAGCTGATTATCGCTTACGAACCGGTTTGGGTTATTGGTTCCGGACAGGCGGTTGAACCGAGCGAGGCCGAGCATACCACTCAGGTCATTCGTCAGGTTTTATTGGATTATTTTCCCCTGGAAGTTATTAACAAAAGAATTCATTTATTGTACGGTGGTAGCGTTAATCCCTTGAACATCAGGGAATTTTTGTCGCAGCCGACCATCGTTGGCGCTCTGGTGGGCGGCGCCAGCCTGGAGGCCAAAATATTCTGGCAGTTAATCAAAGCCCTTGAATAATTATATGTTTACCCCTTTTATCATTTTAATAATCGTCTTGTGTTTGGGCGTGATTATCTACATCGCGGCGCGTAAGTTGCCGGCGGTTAAATCCGTTAATCCTAAAGCCTCGCCTGTGATTCAGCAAATGACCATCAAACAGCAGCTGATCAGGCAAAGGCTGGAGCGCCGGCTGAGGGACGGCGGCGCCAAGCTGTGGGTTTTTTTAAAACCGGCCTTTAATCACTTAGGCTTAAAGCTGAGGCAGGGATATCAGAAGTTGGTGGATTTGGAGGAAGATTACCGTCATAAAGTTTTGCAGTCAAGTTTTAAGGATAAGGTGATGCAGGAGCAAAAAAATGATGAAATTATCAAAGAGGCGGAACAGCTGACTGACGAGGAAAAGTACCAGGAGGCGGAAAAGAAATATATAGAAGCTTTAACTTTAGACGAAAAGAACGTTGAGGCTTATAAAGGTTTAGGCCGGCTTTATTTGTTGCAGAAAGATTATGAACACGCCAAAGAGACTTTTGAATTTTTAATGATTTTAGACGACGCCGATCCTTTTGTTTACCAAAGTTTAGGCGAAATTTCCGTTGATCGCGGCGATTTAAAAACGGCCGAGGATAAGTATTTAAAGTCATTACAGTTAAACAGCAAGGACATTTCGGTTTATTTAAACCTGGCTCAGGTTTATTTAAACCTGGATGAGCCGAATAAGGCGTTTGAAGTTATTACCCAGGCGGTGACGCAAGAGCCGAAAAATCCCAAGATTCTTGACTTTTTGATAGAGATCAGTATAATACTTCAAGATAAAGTTGCCGCACGCAAGGCTTTGAGGCAATTAGCCGAGGCTAATCCGGAAAATCAAAAGCTGGATGATTTTAAGAAAAGGATAGAAGAATTATAATTGTTGTTTCGTACGCTTTTAACGAAGCAGTTTTAAACTAGTAGCTTCCAATACGTTGTGTTATAGTTGGTTCTTTGATTTTAGAAAGCTGATAGCTAATTTTACAAAATCCGCCGTTGTAGCTCAGTTAGTACCTGCCCGCCAGTCTCCGGGCGCCGATGTAGCTCAGTTGGTAGAGCAACTCCATGGTAAGGAGTAGGTCTGCGGTTCAAGTCCGCACATCGGCTCCAGGCGATCGGCAGGCGGGGAGCAACTCCATGCCTGTCCGCCGAAACCCCAAGCAAAACAAGGGGTGTAGGCGGAGTAAGGAGTAGGTCCGCGGTTCAAGTCCGCACATCGGCTCCAGTTAATTAGCAGGTATTGCCATAACGCCCAGTAAATCTGGGTTTTATATTTAATCCTCTTGATTTTTTAGCCGATTTATATTATATTATGGCATAGTTATTTTAAAAAATATTTATTAGATTGAGCAAACTTAAGATTGCAAGCGCGCGCGTAAGCCGGAGTACCCGAATTTCATTCGGCAACGGAGGCTGGAGCGCGATTACAACGAGGGTCGGTACCGAAGCGGTCAAACGGGACAGACTGCCACCGCCTTTGGCGGGGTGCCGCCACAGGCGGCATAAATCTAAAGCTTAAGAAAAGGGATAATGAAGTATATTGTTTACATTTTATATAGTGTTTCAATTAAGAAGTATTATATTGGTCACACAGGTAATTTGGAGCAAAGATTGAAAAGACACAATGCTGGTTTAGTCAGATCAACAAAACCAGGCGTACCTTGGAAATTTATATATCAGGAAAAGTATTTAACAAAACAAGAAGCATATAAAAGAGAGTTGCGAATAAAATCATATAAAGGCGGTGAAGCATTTAAAAAGCTAATTGAAAATTAAAAGTCTATATGGGTCGGTACCGAAGCGGTCAAACGGGACAGACTGTAAATCTGTTGGCTTTCGCCTTCGTAGGTTCGAATCCTACCCGGCCCACCAATACCCCGAAGCGAATAAAGTTTTTGCTTTAGGGTAGCGGTTAACAAGTTGTTGATGTCCGCAAAAATTTTATGGCGAGCCATCAGCGATATGTTAAGCTGATTTGCCGAGCAACAGTTTTGCCTGCCCGCCAGTCGCCAGTCGCCGACGTAGCTCAGTTGGTAGAGCAACAGTTTTGTAAACTGTAGGTCGTCGGTTCGAATCCGACCGTCGGCTCCAGTCGTTCGGCAGGTAGAGCAACAGTTTTGCCACCGCCTTCGGCGGGGTGCCGCCA
>Ga0076145_137_pt1 | contig 9304 bp, 9 predicted proteins | sample RifGroC2_FD_68166 | JGI IMG/M metagenome (GOLD analysis project Ga0076145, IMG submission 68166) | Parcubacteria bacterium GW2011_GWC2_45_15
AAAAAGACCGCCCTCAAATACAGACGAGGGCGGGTGAGCGTCAATTATTCACTGAACCTGAACGTACCGCCTGAGAGGCGATACACTCCGGGTTAACACACCTTAGTTCCGTCGGACCATCTGGTCCGGTAGCAGGGTCCAGAGAAGTGATCTGAACAATCACTTCCTTTCGCGGCTGACCGCAAATTCCACATACACACATGTTGGCTCCTTTCGGTGGTTGATCCTCCAAAAATACAGGTGAACGGCAAATTTTTGTTATCTGACGTCCAACCATTTGACTTTGCTTAGGGTAATTTACATTTTCCCGCGTTGATTGTCTAAGATTAGACCGGACAATCAAAAAACGCTGGTTTTGATAGCCAGCGCTCTAGAAATTATTATCTAAAAAATTTAGCTGACCACCATAACCAACGCAATAATAATAATTATACCAATAATAGCTGAGTTGTTCAGTTTGGCAAAAAATGCTGTGTTTTTCGTAGTCGTCTTCATAATTATTGATATCATAGCAAACAAGTGATCTTTTGTCAAACCAATTGTAACAACCAACGGTAACGGGACGGCGTTGCTTAGCGCCACTTTTATGAAAATATCAACTGATAATCAGATTAGGCCGAAAGCCGGCGCCGGGTATTTAAAATACGCCGAATAAAAAAGGAGTCAAGCGCCAGGCTTGACTCCATGGTGATCTTGACGATCAAAGACCGATCAGTCGGGAAGTTCCCATAACGATCGGGGCGGGTCCGGAGGTTGATCAGATGGTTTCACGTCAGAACCGTCAGTCGCGGGCGGACTGTTCGGCGGAACAGCCGTGGCGCCTGGCCAACCAGTTTCCACGGTGCTACCGCGGACGCCACTCTGGTCTGGGCGCGGTTGACTCTCAGCCATAACCTTTTCCCTCGTTTAGCAGCCCATCAGGCCGCTGGTCCAATGTTGATCTTTATCATGGTCGGCCGTAAACGGCATGGCTTGATCAGGATTGGCCGGCAACTCAAGCTTGGCCTGATCAGGGGTTTGGCCTTCAGACACCGGTGATGTCGGCATCGTTCCTCCTAAAATTTGACATGTACAAAAAAATCTCCTTTGACTTTAAAGGAGGAATCTTTTAGAAAAATGTCAGACACTAACAGAGACCGCCTCTAAAGCAAAAGACAGCTGTTAGACCAAAATGATTTAGTAGAAATAATTTGTTGCTGTAAAAAATTCATACTGTTGCCTATTTATTAAAGCTATGATAATATGGATGTACCGTTACGTCAATACTAAGTTATCCACAGCCTTATGAAACAAAACTATCAAAACCTTTACCAGCTGTTTGCCGCCGTTAAAAGCCCCAAAGAAGCGCAAATCCTTTTGGCCGACCTTCTTACGCCCCAGGAACTTGATTCCATTGCCGAAAGGTGGGCCTTGGTTCAGCTTTTGGCTCTGGGTCTGCCGCAAAGAGCCATTCAAAAAAAATTAAAAGTCAGCATTTCCAAAATCACCCGTGGCTCTAAGGAACTGCAATACGGCCATGGCGGTTTTAAACTGATGCTTCAAAGATTAAAAAAATAGGGCGACTTGCGTGGTGCGGTCGCCCCTTCAACCCAAAAGTTCAAAAAAATCACTGGGGCTGGAGTGTAAGTGTGGCTGTTCCGGTGATCCCCTTGGAAACCCTTGCTGTTTAAGCCAGTCATGCGTTTTGGACAGCCAGGCCTCCAAATCAGGATTATGCTTTTTAGGAGGAATACCCCAAGGTAAGCCCCGCCCGGCTTCTTGATTAAGCCAGCGATCATACCTGCTGGCTATCATTAACACGGGGTCGGCCAAATTTTCGCCAAAATCTAACGGCGGCAAGCCGACCCAGAATGGTGTTGTTACCAAATTTGGTGGAACGTAATTTTGTAACCTGTAGGCCGCGGTTACCACGGGCAGCAAAGAAAAATTTACGCCCCATGGGTAGGTGAAAAAACCAATCCAGCCTGGTTCGGCTGGCTGATCTGATAATACTACAGTTTTCCGGCCAAATTTAGCCAGAACATCAATCGCTCGTTGGGCGTTTTTATCCCCCAGAACTGCGCAAAACACAAGATTCAAGGCTGACCTCCCTGTTGGTAGATGTTGTTTGTTCTTAAATATAGACAGACAAAATGATTCATCCGCTAATATCTGCTAACAAAGCTAAATTATTTATTCCGTATTATAACAACTTTTCAAAATGATTTCAAATTAGGCAAACTACAGGCAAAACTCATGGCTAAATTTTATGACAATTTAAAACCGACAAATAATAACTGGCGGAACTAGCATCGCCCGACTAAAAGATTAGGTTTAATCAACTGATTCTTTATTGGGCGGTTTTAATGATCCGGCTTAAACGCCCGATTTTTTAATATCAAATTTTGATTATCCAAACGACGTCCAGGACGCACGCCGCCCGACTCGTTGTCGTGGCGGACCGGCACAATACGCGACCCTATGAAACATCTATTTAAAAACAAACGACCTACTTCTGGTTTTCTGAAAAACAAGAAAACTTTAATTTTTGGCCTTACTCTTTATTCTTAATTCAAACTTATGACTAAAATCACTCTGGCGGAAAAAGAAATCCCCACCCATTATTACAACATTATCGCTGATTTAAAAGAACCGCCGCCCCCGCCGATCCACCCGGCCACCCGTGAGCCCATTGATCCCGCTATGCTGGAACCACTTTTCCCCAAAGCCCTGATTCAGCAGGAAATTTCCCACGAAAAATTTATTGAAATTCCAGATGAGGTCCGGGAAATCTATAAAAGCTACCGCGCCACTCCCCTGTACCGCGCCACCCGGCTGGAAAAATTGCTCAAAACCCCGGCCAAAATCTACTATAAATACGAAGGCGCTTCTTTAACCGGCAGCCATAAACTCAATACGGCCCTGGCTCAGGCCTACTACAATAAACAGGAAGGCATTAAAACTCTAACCACCGAAACCGGCGCCGGCCAGTGGGGCATGGCCTTATCTTTAGCCTGTAAATTCTTTAGCCTCAATTGCCTGGTTTTTTATGTACGCTTGCATTATCGGCAAAAGCCTTACCGGGTCAGCTTTATGAGAATGTTTGACGCTCAAGTTCATGAATCTCCCAGCGATCTGACCAAAATCGGACGAAAATTCCTGCAAGTGGACAAAAACCATCCCGGCAGTTTAGGCATTGCCATTTCCGAAGCCATGGAAAAAGTTCAGGATGCCACCACTAAGTACGCCCTGGGCAGCGTCTTAAACCACGTCTTAATGCACCAGACCATCATCGGCCAGGAAGCCAAATTGCAACTGGCTAAAGCTGGAGATTACCCCGACGTTATTTTTGCCTGTTTCGGCGGCGGCAGCAATTTGGCCGGCCTCAGCCTGCCGTTCATTGGCGATGTTATCACTCAAGGGAAAAAAATAAAAGTGGTGGCAATTGAGCCAGAAACCTGCGCCAGCTTGACCCAGGGTGAATATAAATATGACTTTGGCGATACCGGACAAACAACCCCGCTGTTAAAGATGCACTCTTTGGGCGCCGGCTTTATTCCGCCCAACATCCAATCCGGCGGCTTGCGCTACCACGGTTCGGCCCCTTTGATCAGCCACCTGGTTAACCTGGGCTACATTGAAGCCAGAACCGCCGGCCAGACAGAAATCATGGAGGCCGCCAAACTGTTCACCCAAACGGAAGGCTTATTACCGGCACCCGAATCGGCCCATGCCATTAAGGGAGCAATTGATGAAGCCAAGCGTTGCGCCCAAACCGGAGAAAATAAAACCATCTTAATGAACATTTCCGGCCATGGCTTTTTGGACCTGGGCGGTTATCAGGAATTTTTGGACGGCACCCTGAAAGTCAAATAGCAATCCTCTTAAATCAAAAAACCATCGGAAGAAAAGCTAATGGTTTTTTATAAAATTATCTTTTAATTTTTACCGAATTCTTCCTCGTACACCATCTCCCAGTTGCCTTTGTAATAATCAAACAATTCATCATCGTTAAAAAATCTTTTAATTTCGCTTTCCGAGGTTTCCAGGGAATCGGAAGCGTGAACCAAGTTCCAATTGGTCATGGCTAAATCGCCCCTGATCGTGCCGGAATCGGCTTCCATGGGCCTGGTTGAGCCCACGATAATCCGCACGGCCTTGACGACGTCATAACCCTCCAGCACCAGCAATAAAACCGGGGAGCTTTTCATGAAATTTTTAAGGTTGCCAAAAAAAGGCTTGTCCTTATGATGGGCGTAATGTTCGTCCAGCTTTAAGTCGTCCAGTTCAACCATTTTCAGGCCCACGATTTTTAAACCTTTTTTTTCAAAACGCGAGATTATTTCGCCAATCAAATTTCTTTGGATGGCGTCAGGTTTTAATATGATTAAAGTCCTTTCCATAAATTTTATTTAAAAATTGAAAAATAATAATTAAAAATCACTTAAGGTATTCTTTGACTTTATCTACCACCTGGGCCGGAGTCAGGTTGGCTTTAACCAAATAACCGGCGGCGCCTAAATTATTGCCCTTTTTAACGTCCTCATCCTGACCCAGATTAGTCAGTAAAATAACCGGCACATTTTTGGTCGCTGGATCTTCCTTAATTTTCTTTAAAACGGAAAAGCCGTCAAGCTTGGGCATAATAATATCCAATAAGACCAAATCCGGCTTGTGCGTTTTCATCAATTCCAAACCGGTTTCGCCGTCCAAGGCCTTTTTAATGTCAAAGCCCTCCTTGGTAAATTTAGCCTCATACATGTTTGAAAGCATTTCCTCATCTTCAATGAGTAAAACTTTTGGTTTTTGATCTTTCATCATAAACAATTTTGGCTGATAAAAATTAAAGTTAGATATCCATATTATAGCAAACAAAAGGAAAAAATCAACCCGTAAAAGATGCTTAAAAACTCCTTATTTCAGCCAAATTTGCCGACCGTCGCTTATGCAGACAATATCGCCCAAAACGTCGGTTCTTAAAATTTGGGCGCCCAGCCTTTCCAGCCTGTGAATAATTCTTCTTGAAGGATGACCGAATTTGTTTTCCGCACCCACCGAGATAACCGCATAGCTGGCTTGCACGGCCCGCAAGAATTTCTCGGCCGAAGAAGTCTCGCTGCCGTGATGTCCGACTTTGAGCACGTTGGACTTAAGCTCAACAGGCGAGGTAGCCATAATCTCTTCCTCGCCGGCCTCTTCCAGGTCGCCCATAAAAAGCCACTTCGCCTGATCATAGATTAATTGGGTGACCACGGAGGAATCGTTAAGTTCGTCAAAAGGCCGCTGGCTTAAATCATTAAAAGGATAAATAACGCGCAAGCTGACCTCGGCAAACATAAAGGTCTGGCCGGCGCGGGCTGTCTTAAAATTAATCTTGTTATCCTGAATAACGGATAACCACTCTAAATAAGCGTCGGTGGTGTGCAAAACTCCTGTAGACAAGACTTGCTTGACCCGGTACCTTTTTAAAACCTCCACCAGGCCAAACAGATGGTCGTCGTGCGGATGGGTTAAAACCATTAAATCAATCGTGCGGTCGTAAAAAGGCAAAGCCTGGCCAAGTTTAGCGATGAAAGAATTGTCCGGTCCGCCGTCAATGACGATATTCTGATGAGATGGCGTTCTGATTAAAATACCGTCGCCCTGGCCGACATCAAAAAAATAAACTTTTAAATTCTGGTTTTGATTGGATACAAAGACGACGGCCGATAAAATCAGCGTTATTAAGATTGAACCGCTTAATAATTTAATGATTTTTTTCATGCTTATAAATCAACCAACCGATTATCAAATAGCCTCCGACCATAAAAACCCAATGAAGATTAGGTATTGGCAATAAGGCCCACTGAAGGGCGGCTAAAACTTCTGTTAATTTTAAAACGTAGGTTAAAATCACCCAGCTGACCCAGCCAGTGACCTGACCTATAGGTTGCCAGATTAAACCGCCGACAACCGCTAAAAACCCCACGGCCATATTTACCGGAATCACCGGCAAAATTAAAAGATTGGCCAGCGGCGCCAACAACGAAAACCGGCCGAACTGAAATAAAATCAGCGGCGTGGTTAAAACTATGGCCGATAAGGTGGTTGTTAGTGATTCTCTGATGGTAAAAATCTTAGGCAACCACATCATGTATTTTTTTAAAATGGGCACGAAATAAATCAAGCCGATGGTGGCCAAAAAGGAAAGCTGAAAGCCGGCGTCCCAAATTAAAACTTTAGGATTGAACAAAAGCATTATCAGGCAAACAATCACGAGGATATTCCGCATGCGGGTCGCCCGGCCAAAAGTTTGAGCCAATAAAGCTATAGTCCCCATAATGCCCGCCCGGACAATTGAGGCCGGCGAACCGGTAATCACCACGAAAAAAACAATGCCAAAAATTATCAGCCAAAAAGCATTTTTTCTGGATAACCCCAGGCCGATGAAAAGATTGGTGAGCATGACGGCGATAATGGTGATGTTGTAACCGGAAACGGCGATAATGTGAGTCACGCCGGTGCGGCTGAAATTATCCAAAACCTCCTCTGGCAGGCCTTTTTTGGCGCCCCATAAAAGCCCGCCTAAAAACGAAGCCTGAGGCTCGGGTAAGATTTGTCCAGCCACGGCCACAACTTTATCTTTTATCTTTAAAATGCTGGATTTAAATAAATTCCCCTGGCCCGCTTCAATCAATTTTATCCGACCCCGGTAACAAAGTGAATAAATATCCGACAAAGCCAGATACTTATCATACTGAAAATCTTTCCCTCCGCCTTGGCCGGGTTCTGCTACAATCGGTTCGGGCTGTTGCAATTGGCAGGTAATTTCCAAAACATCACCGTACTGGTATGGCGGAAACAGCGGGGCTTTAACCAACACATTCCCCCGTTTATCCAAACCTTTTACCTGGTATTTGACATGATCTTTTCTAACGTCCGGTTCATCATCAATTAGGCCGCGGAAAGTTAAGCTGGTCATTTGACCTAAAGGCGCATTGGCTTGGTTGTTATAAAATGCCAGATGATTTTCATTAATGACCGGGATGGAGATTTGATAGCGTGCCAGGCCGCAGGCAAAAAATAACAGGCAAAGGGCCGTCAGGGAAAGACGGGATTTGCTTCTGGCCAGAAGCAATAAGGCTAAGCCAAGGACAAAAACCGCATAAACGATTAACCAGGGCCATGGAAAAAATGAGGCTAAGCCAACGCCGATGATAAACGCCAGGCCGGCGTAAAAAATAAATTGGGATTTTTTGAATGGCATCTTTTTAAATCAAATTATTCCTATTATTGACCCATTTTTTAGGATTGTTTTTAATATATATCCTTATTCTATTTAATGATTGCTGATCACGAATAAAATGATCATGAAATGAACGCTGCCATCTGAATTCTATTTCTTTATTTATTTCATTAATTCTCTTGGATGAAAATGTTTTGAATCCCCGAATAATTTCCGACAATGATAATTTTGCGCGGACAGAATACGCCGTACGGGCAGGATATACCGTACGGGCAGTTAAAACCTGCCCCTTCATGCATATATTTATTTCGCGCAAAATTATTATTTATTTCAATGATTCCATGAAAATGATTTGGCATGATGATAAATTCATCCAATCGGCAATTTCCATAATGATTCGGCAAATCAAACCAACATTTTTCCACTATTTCACCATATTCATTTAAAATCATTTTCTGATCTTCATTTGGCGCATTTGTACGGACAGATTGCAAATCTGAACGGACAGATTTCAAATCTGTCCCTACGGCAATTTTCCCAAAAATTTCAACCATGCCCTTTACGCAAATTGTGACAAAATAAAAACCATCACTGGAATAATCAAAACCTCGCATTCTATTTAATTTTCTATTAGGATAAATCATAAAACTAAAAAAACAGGGCTTTTTGGGGAGAGATTTGAAATCTGAACCTAAATGACCCTGTTTGTTGTATCTTAAATCAAAAATAAAAAATTATCAATCACTTCTTTAATCAAATAAAAAACCGCGTTTCTCGATGTTTTGAGAAACGCGGGCTGAAGTCGCAGAAAGCGACTTCACACTACTGCTTACTTCATCAACGTGATCCGCTGGGTCATGCTGACCCTGGCGGAATTCACCCTGACGAAGTAGACGCCGCTGGACAGGCTACTGCCGTCCAGGGTGAAGACGCGGTGGCCAGCGCTGAACTGGCCATTTGCCAACTCAGCCACCTGCCGGCCGAGAACGTCGAAGACCGAGACCACCAGCTGGCCGGTCAACGGCAGATTGACGGTGACGGTCGTAGCGGGGTTGAACGGGTTCGGAAAAATCATGACCGTTGTGTACGCCGGCACGTCCGCCGCAGCAACCAAACCGGGAAAGCACTGAGTATTCCAGTACACCGGGCCGAAACATCCGCCCAGCTCCCAGCCGCTGGCCCAGTCCAGCGAGCCAGAGCCGTGGATATGGACGTTATCTCCGTATGTGCCGGAGTAATCCGACCAAAGAGTACTGACGGCCGTTTGGCCCATACCTTGATTGATCGGGTCCAGCAACGGGCCCCAGCCGTTGTTTGGTTCCGGCCAAAGTACCACCTCTCCTGTCAGCGGCTCCGGGTAAATCTCTCCCAAAAAACCGCTTAAAACCGCTTCACCCATGCCTGCTCCGCTGACCACGGCGCAGAGAGAATACTCCGCCGGCATGTACGGCTCCACGTCTTGGTAACCGTAGAAAACGAGACAGAGGCTTCGCACGCCCTGATTCAACTCATCGTATACTAATGAGTTATCAGGGTTGGTCAGGTCGACCGGAGCGTCTCCACCCTCCAGCAGTTCGTAAACCCGAAAGGTATTGGGGCCTTCGTCTGCCGGGATAAGCGGTACGCCATCCCGACTGAGCTGAAACTGACTCAAGGCGAGTGGCTGACCCCCCAGATCTATCAGGTTTACACCGTAGCCCAACCGCGCCAAGTCAACGATGTTGCCTTCGCTGGCGCTGACGGTCCACCGATACAGCTCGGTCGAACCGTTTAGCAAATCATTCGTGACCGGTTCCTTGGTAAAGGTCGGAATGGTTTTCCGAACCGCCATCCCGTTGCCTTCGGCGTTCTGGCCGTTGGTGACGGCGGAGATGAACTGGTTGCTTGCGAGGTTCCGAGCCCAGAAACCTTCACTGCCGGAAATGGCCAGCTGATAGGTTTCGCCGGAGAAAGTACCTGTCGGCGCTATCTGGTTAAGCAACGGTGTGGCTTCGATCACCGTATTAGACCTGTTGCTTTTTAAGCAAAAATGTTAGAATTTAGCTAGAGTTAAAAAATAAAAATACAACCAAATAATATGCTCAACATTGAACGGGCGTT
>Ga0076145_141_pt1 | contig 7601 bp, 7 predicted proteins | sample RifGroC2_FD_68166 | JGI IMG/M metagenome (GOLD analysis project Ga0076145, IMG submission 68166) | Parcubacteria bacterium GW2011_GWC2_45_15
CCATTGTGGCGGCGATTATTTAAGCGGTAAAAGAATGACAGACAGCAATTTCGGCAAAATTCAGGTTTATACCGGCCACGGCAAGGGTAAAACCACGGCCTCTTTGGGTTTGGTCATCCGGGCCTTGGGCAGGAATAAAAAAGTGGCCATCGTTTATTTTGATAAAGGCGGCCGGGATTACGGCGAGCGGAACATTTTAGAACGGTTAGTCGGCGAAAACTTTAGGTATTTTGTGACCGGCGAAGAAAGATTCAACAGCCAGACTAAAAAATTCCGTTTTGGAGTAACGGCGGGCGACCGGCAGGAGGCGGAACGCGGCCTGAGAATTGTTGAAGAAATTTTCACCGAGGGCTTAACCGATCTGCTTATTTTAGATGAAATTAATTCCACCATTACCTTGGGCATGTTAGAGATTGAGCGGTTTTTAACGCTCCTGGATCAAAAACCCAAATACCTGGAAATTGTTTTAACCGGGCGCGAGGCCCATCCGCGGATTTTGCAAAGGGCTGATTTGATCACGGAAATGAAACTGGTCAAGCATTATTTTTACCAGGGTACCGAAGCCCGGGAAGGCATAGAGTATTAGTTTTTTATTGATATAATTATGAAGCGTGCCCGCCCGTTACGACAAGACGGGCAGATAGCGTGTCATAAATCCTAAATCCTAAATAAAAGCCAAAGCAGGTTTAGGCCATTATAATTTAGACTTTGGCTCATTGTTTAGGATTTAGAGCTAAGGATCTTAGGATTTAAGGTTTTTTTACCTTTATTTGCCAATTTACCCCATGACTTAACACTTAACGGATTTCTTTTAATTTTTTCTTCATTATTTATCAATCATTAATTTTTTAACCAGCCTTATTATGAAAGCATTTAAATTTTTGATCATGGCTTTGATATTCTTTGTCGCCGGTTTTTTCGTCGGCCAGGGATATCAGGGCACTTCATTCAATCAGCCGGCCGATAATCAAATCAGCCAGCAACCTGAGAAGATAACTTTAGTCATACAATTTACCGAAACCGAGGCAATTGAGATTCAAAACATTGAGCCGGCGGCCGGACAGACCGTTTTGGGTTTACTGGAGGCCGAAGCGCAAAAAAACGGACTGGCGCTTAAAACCAAGGATTATGGCGACTTAGGCGTGTTAGTTGAAGGCATCGGCGACGTGCTCAACGGACAGGACAACAAATATTGGCAGTATTTTGTAGACGGCGAACAAGTGATGATTGGTGCCGGACAGTCTAAGCTTAAAGGCGGTGAACGGGTGGAATGGCGTTTTCAAGCCAGTGAGTTTTAGTCAAGAAATCACGTAATCAAGAAAACAATAAATCAATTAATCAAATAATCTCTTAGTTTGTATGAATAAAATTTTTATTATCATTAGCCTGTTATTGTTAGCGTTTATCGGCGTGGTTATGAGATTAGTGCCTCATCCGGCCAACTTTACTCCGGTATTTGCCATTGCTTTATTCGCCGGCTTTTATTTATCTAAAAAATGGTCGTTGATTTTGCCGCTGGCCATAATGCTGATCGGCGATTTTTTTATCGGTTTTTATGATTGGAAATTGATGCTGGTGGTCTATGGTTCCATTGCCCTAGCCGGCTTAATCGGCTTGGCTACCCGGAATAATCGCAATATTTTCACCGTCGCCACCGCCACGCTTTTGGCGTCAATTGTCTTTTTCTTAACTACCAATTTGGCGGTTTGGTATTTTTCCAGCTGGTATAGTCACGATTGGACCGGCCTGTTTCAGTGTTACACTCTGGCCGTGCCTTTCTTTAAAAACAGTTTGCTGGGCGATTTGTTCTTTGTCAGCCTGTTTTTTGGCGGCTACGAAGCGATTAAAATGTTTGTCGCTCAAAAAGTGGTTTTATTATCCTCGGTTAAATCAAAATAGCTGCCGATAAATTTTAGTCCCTGCTCAGTTCGGCGGCTTGGCAGGGGCTGAATAAAAAACGTTTGTTGATTTTTGGCAGACGGTTTTTTGTTTTTATGTTATAATTTTAACGGGTCTGCTAAGATAACAGACTGAGGCGGCCTGCCTGGTTTAAAACAGCTGGTCGTCCAAGATTAACTAAAACACTCCTGACGTATGAATATTAATAGTTATTTTCAAACAGCCGTTAAAAAGTGCGCTTCCGATGTTCATTTGGTTTCCGACAAGCCGCCTTTTTTAAGAATTGACGGGGATTTATTGCCTATTTTAAAAGAGCCGGTTATTTCCAAAACCGAACTGGAAAAAATGATTTACGCCATTTTAACCCCCAACCAGAAGGGGAAGTTTATTGAGGAAAGAGATCTGGATTTTTCATACGAAACCGCCGACGGCTCAAGATTTAGAGTTAATATTTTATGGGAAAAAAACAGCGTTGCTTTGGTGGCCCGAGTTATTACCTCTAAACTGCCCACCATGGAGGAAATCGGCATGCCCCAGATGGCTTACGAAATGACGCGTTCCCGCCAGGGTTTAATTCTGGTAACCGGCCCGACCGGTTGCGGCAAGTCTACCACCTTGGCGGCCATGATTAATTTAATCAACCAGGAGCGGGTGGCCAATATAGTCACCCTGGAAGACCCCATAGAATTTATTTTTGAATCCGACAAAAGCTTGATTATGCAAAGGCAGTTGGGAACGGATATGGCCACCTTTGCCAGCGCTTTAAAGCATGTTTTAAGACAGGATCCGAATGTGATTATGGTGGGGGAGATGCGCGATCTGGAAACCATTGCCGCCACCCTAACTTTGGCGGAGACCGGGCACCTGGTTTTAGCCACTTTGCATACTCATAACGCCGCTCAGACAATCGACAGGATCGTGGATGTTTTTCCGCCGTACCAGCAGAATCAGGTAAGGATGCAGTTGTCTATGTCCTTAAATGGCGTGATCAGCCAGCAGTTATTGCCTAAAAAAGACGGCGGCCGCATTGCCGCTCGCGAAATCATGATCAATACTCCGGCCGTGGCCAATATTATCAGGGAAAATAAAATTCCCCAGATTAAGACGGCTATTCAAACCAGCGCTGAGGACGGCATGGTCACCTTGGAACAGGATTTAAAGAGATTACTCAAGGATAAGTTAGTTGAAAAAGAAATGGTGGAATATTACCTGCAAACGTTGCCGAAGATATAAGGATTAAAAGCTCAAAATTCAAAATCAAGGATTGAAGGTTGCAGATTAAAGATTAAAAAACGTTGAGTTGATCAACGTTTTTGTTGCGGTCAATTTGATTTTATTTGATTTTTGTCATAGACTCAAATTTGCATAAAGCCCTCTTAGCTCAACTGGATAGAGTGCTTGGCTTCGGACCAAGAGGTTGCAGGTTCGACTCCTGCAGAGGGCACCACTACAGAACTAGACGGCTTTTTTAGAGCCATTTGATGGGCGGCACAAAGTGCCGCCCATTGATTTTCCGGCGCAGACAAAGGGTCACTCGGCCTGCTATCGCAGGCCTCGCGGTTTTGTTATGGTGTGGCTTTACAACCACGCTCGAACCTATTTAGCAAGAATTTCTGACTCTGACGCACGCCTCCGCGCCCCGCCAAAGGCGGGGCTACGCCTCAAGCAAAATTTTTTTCTGCTTTTTGAATTTTGCACGCCCCCATTTTCTTTTTTCAATTAAGGAAGAAGAAAATTTTTTATCTGCTTTCTGTTTTGGCGGCGGCTGGCGGCGGGAAAAAACAGTAAAAAGATTATCGGCTATTTTTTCTAACAAAAATCACCATATTGCTTTTGAATGGTTTTAACCCCAAATCGCTATCGCTAAAATCTTCTGGGCGAAATAAAAAAATGCCTTCATAGCCATTTTGTAACGCGTTGTTCACTTGCTCAAGATTGGTAGGATCAATAAGTATTTGATTAGGTGATAATTCATCTAATTTTCCTGAAAAATTTTTGAGTCTGCCTTGGCGGACTTTCTCAATCCAATCAGCAGTTTTTTGACTTACTTCTGTAAGATTTTTACGATAATTATAGACGACTTCATTTTCTTTTTGCTCGGTTCCTACTAAATGATAGCCTACTTTCATTCTTAATCTCATGCTCGGATAATTGTTATCGGCTATATTTGTTAGAATAAATTTTTTTCCTGCTTCTTTTGCAAGTCGATCTTGTTCCAAAGACATTTGTTCGCCGATGCCTTTGCCTCTTTTTTCAGGGAGTACGACTGTGCCAGCCGCCCAAGCTTCATCTGGTTTAATATTTTTACCCATAGTGCCATTTTCTAAAACGACTATCGTTGTAGCTATAAGCTGGTCACCTTCTTTGGCTAAGGCCACCTGAAGTTGGTTATTTTTTATTTGCGTTTGTCTGAAAGCAACCTTGCCATTAAACTGTTTTTCTGAAAGTGGGTCGGAAAAATGATTATCTATTTCAAATTGATAATAAGCCGCTACTCCGGCACGGTTATCGGGGCTTAGGGTTGAAATTTTTATATCGCCTTCTTGTTCTTTGATTACTTCAGGGGCTACCAATTCTTGATCTAATCCTTCAGTAGTCGCAGTTTGTTTCTCTGAGCTCGCTAAAGCAATCTCGGCTTTTGTATCATCAGTCAGCCAAGTAATTTCGTCTTTAGCACTTTTTATGCGTTTAGCAAAACCTCCTTGAATAAAAATAGAACTAGCTTTCTGTTGGTCAAATCCTTCGGCGGCTTTTTTTATACCTTGTTTGGCTATTCTAAAAATATTCGTTTTTTCGTCAGAAACGATTGATCCTGCCTCCCCAGCGATATTTTTCAAATCCGCTTCACTGTACTCTGGTTTTTTAGGTATTGTTTGTTGCTGTTCCGTCGTTTCTAAAGGCTCACCTCTATATTTTGACTTTTCATCAATCATAAATATTTAGATAACTGTTTTCTAATATCCTTAAGCCTTTCTTCGTCCAATGTTTTTTGGTAATCCGAAATAGCTTGGTAAAGTTTTTTTTCAAGACTCCCAAGTTTATTTTTATGTTTGGACAGTATAGATTTTAATTCCTCAACTTTTTTTATGATTTCTGCTTCATCCATAGTATTAGTTCGCGCTAATTCAAGTATTCTGCACCACTACAAATATCCTTAATCAGGGTATTTTTTTATTTAGCACTTTTTTAAATACTCAAGACCAGTAATTGGCGCTGATGAATACCCCCCCTAAAGAAGGCCCTGGATTATCTGATGTAATTTAAGGGATTGACTCTGACGCCGTTGGTTCTGACTTCAAAGTGGAGATGCGGGCCGGTAGAGCGGCCGGTGGAACCGATAGCGCCGATAATGTCGCCACGGGCGACGTTTTGCCCTGTTTTAACGTAGATTTTTGACTGGTGGGCGTAGAGAGTTTGCAGGCCGCCGCCGTGGTTGATTATGACAAAGTAGCCGTAGCCGCCGTTATTCCAGCCGGCTTTTTCTATGATGCCGGATTCGGCCGCGTAGATGGGCTGGCCGGTTTTATTGCCTATATCCAGGCCGCTATGCAGCCATTTAAAGTATTGGGTAATTCTGTGGGAATTGGTCGGCCAGAGCAGCTGGCTATTGCTGGCCGGCGCCGGGGTAAAGATGTTTTTAATAGAAGCGGTGGCTACCGGCGCGTAAACAATTTGTTCTTTGCCGTCGGGGATGATGACGGTCTGGCCGATTTGGATATCGGCGGCCGACGCCAGTTTATTAAATTCTATAATTTTATTGACTTCGCCCTGATATTTTTTGGCCACCTTGGATAAGGTGTCGCCTTTTTGAATTTTGTAGCTTAAACCGTTGACTGGCAGGATTTTTAAAGTTTGTCCGGGTTTGATCAGCGAATAATAGTTGAGATTGTTTTCCCAGAGCAGGGTATTGGTGTTGAGATTGAATTTTTGGGCGATGGTGCTTAAAGTGTCGCCAACCTGGACCACGTAATCAAGGATTTTATCGCGGCTTTTGACCACCGTTTCCGGATCGGTGATTTCCGGAGAAATCAGGGCGGCTTCGTCGCCAGTGGTGGTCACCAGGGTGTCAATCCCTTCATCGGTTTTTTCTACCGCTTCCGCCTGAGTCAAGGCTTCGCCGGCCAGATAAGATTTAGGCGAGCCGTCTTCCTTGAGCGGGCCTTCGGTGATTTCCTGACTGCGGTCTTCTTCTAAAAACAATTCTCCGGTTTTGGCGATATGATAAAGAATGGTTTGTTGGCCAAAATTTTCCGGCCTGACTTCTTCGGCCTGGAGGTTGTTTAAAATGCCGGCCAGGCCGAGAGCGATCACAAAAATAATCGGCAAAAAATACTGCCAGTTGAATTTTTTATCCGCCTGGATTTGTGCCGGGCGCGGCAGTTTTTTGCAAAGCCGTTTTAATTTATACAGGGGTAGCAGCAGGGTAAAAAAAATGGTCTTGTATAAAATTATAAAAGGCCAGACAAAGATTTTTCCCAGTAGCCTAAAAGCTTTTTTCAGTTTGCCCAGACCTCTTAAAAATTTTAGCAGACCGGCCAGGATTTTTTGCTTTATTTCGGAGGAAATATGCTTAGCGATTAATCTTTCTTAATGATTATCAAAATACCATAAACCGCCTTATTGGTCAACGCGTTTTGCCTTGACCCAATCATGACAACCTTTTTTAATCATCAGGCGATTGAACAAAAATGGCAGCGGGTCTGGGCCGATTCGGCTATTAATCAGACGGGTCCGGCCAAGGGCAAAAAAAAATATATTCTGGACATGTTTCCCTATCCCTCGGCCGATGGTTTGCACGTCGGCCATCCAGAAAGCTACACGGCCACTGATATTATGGCGCGTTATTTTAGGTTTAAGGGGTTCAATGTTTTGCATCCCATGGGTTTTGATTCTTTCGGTCTGCCGGCCGAAAATTATGCCATTAAACAAGGCGTTCATCCGCAAATAAAAATTCAGGAAAATATTGTTAATTTTCGCCGACAAATAAAGTCTTTGGGCTTTTCTTACGACTGGAGCCGGGAAGTGGACACTTCCTCGCCGGAATATTACAAATGGACCCAGTGGTTGTTTTTAAAACTGTACGAGCAAGGCCTGGCTTATAAAAGGCTGGCGCCGGTCAACTGGTGTCCTAGTTGTCAGACGGTTTTGGCCAACGAACAGGTAGAAAATGGCAAATGCGAACGTTGCGAAACAGACGTTATGCAGAAAAATTTGGAACAGTGGTTTTTTAAAGTGACGGCTTACGCGGAAGAATTGCTTAATAAAATAGACGATTTAGATTATGCCGAAGCTTTAAAGGCCACGCAAAGGAATTGGATCGGCAAGTCGGAAGGAGCGGAAATAGAATTTGTAATTAAAAATGAAGAATTAAGAATTAAAGTTTTTACCACTCGGCCGGATACGATTTTTGGCGCCACCTATTTGGTTTTGGCGCCTGAGCATGAATTAGTTAAAAGCTTAAAACTAAAAGCTGAAAACTTAAACGAGATTGATAGTTATATTAAAGCGGCCCAAAAAAAGAATAAACTGGAACGGACCGATCTGGCTAAAGAAAAGACCGGGGTTGAGCTGCAGGGGATCAAGGCGATTAATCCGGCCAACCAAGCAGAGATTACGGTATGGATCGCCGATTATGTTTTGACTGATTACGGCACTGGCGCCATTATGGCCGTGCCGGCGCATGACGAACGGGATTGGGAGTT
>Ga0076145_149_pt1 | contig 6670 bp, 5 predicted proteins | sample RifGroC2_FD_68166 | JGI IMG/M metagenome (GOLD analysis project Ga0076145, IMG submission 68166) | Parcubacteria bacterium GW2011_GWC2_45_15
CCGGTCGCTGTTTTCTCCTACCTTTTTAACTTGAGGAAAATTCTCCTTAAGCCAGTCGGCTAAAGTCGGTCCGAGCACGCCCGGGGCAGGATGAACGATCAAACCCGCCGGTTTATTAATCACCAGGTAATCTTCGGTTTGTTCAATAATTTCCGGCGCTAGTGGCGGCCTGGCCGGCCGAGCAACCGCCGGACCGTTTTGTTCAATGACTATCCGGTCGCCCTTTTTTAAAAAATGATGCGGGGTGGGGGCTGAGCCATTCACCAAAATTTTACCTCCCTTAATTAACTTTTGGATCTGCGTACGCGAACAATCATGGAGTTCTGCGGTTAAATATTTATCTAAACGCTCTTTACTTTCGGCGTTATAAACCAATTCTTGCGTCATCATAGATGTAAATAATTTAGGCCCATGTAGGCGATATCAACGTCGGTCAGCTTGCCCGCCTCAAGATATTTTTTAAATTCTGTCAGCCTCAGTAATTTTATGGCGGCAAATTCATTTTTATCCAAATCCCGGGGGCTGACTTGATGGCAATTGACAGCCACAAAGCCATATTTGATCCTGGAAGAATAAGCGCAATGGTAATGCGCGCCGATAAAAGTCAGATCCCCAGCATAACCGGTTTCTTCCAATAATTCACGGGTGATGGCTTTGGTCGGAGTTTCGTCTCGCTCACAGGCTCCGCCCGGCAACTCCCATAAAACCTCTTCCGGCCCGGGCCGGAACTGTTCCACGGCAATAACTTGCCCAAAACCGGTTAAAGCTAAAACAGCCACCGTTTTGCCTTCATTCTTTATATCAAAATCGCTGATTTCCCCGTTAGGCAGCCTAAAGGTCTTTCTGATAATTGAACGGTAGCCTGAGTTAAAAATCTCAGTTTCTTTAAGCTTTTTCCATTGATTCATCTAGTTATATTATACTTTAATCATCGGGATAAAACAAAAAATCCCGTAAAAGAACCGGGGATTTATCCTTTAATTAATTTACGCACGGCCACAACTGATATGCAGGACTAAAAACCTCTATCCGGACGATGTCAGGGCGTGAAAAGTGCGTAAAAGCAATGCGTCTTAAAGTCAGTTAAAAACAAGCTGCACGCCCGCCTTATTATCCCCGCCTCTTCTGGTGGGTGTATGTGGATTTGAACCACAGACCTCTACAATGTCAATGTAGCGCTCTAACCAACTGAGCTATACACCCCCAAACAGAAGAGACAGGGACAACTGCCGGTCCAGCACAACCCGGCCATCCATAACTTTGCCTATTTTATTACAAAATAATATATTTGACAATGAGATAAAGGCTGACCATGGTAGGTACGGATGGGTTTGAACCATCAACCCCGGCTTTACCTGCCCGCCGAACTAAGCAAAATTACTATAATTCATGGTGGGTGTAGATGGACTTGAACCATCGACCCCAGCTTTATAAGAGCTGTGCTCTAACCAACTGAGCTATACACCCCTATATCATTTACTTATGCTGGTTAACTCAATGACTTATTAATCATTCGGCTTAGGCGCTCGGGTAACCAAAGCTGCAGGCCCTCGCCGATCTGCGCGGGAGACAGACAAAATAAATTTCGATTAACAAAACCATTATACCCAATGTCCTGTATAATTTAAAGTCCGGCTTAATTTATAAGCAAAAACGATCGCAACTGCTTAGTGACTGCCTCAATCACCAGCGTGGCGGCATCCTCCAGGTTTTGTAGGACAGTAAAGGTCGCCTGACTTTTATCGCCTTGGGGGGCAAAAATTCTGGTTAAATTCAAAATATTCTCCGCCGTCAAACTGCGGGCGATCACCTTAGTTTGACCTAACTCGGTCTGATAAAACAAAAGCACTATTTCCGCCACCGGGCTAGCGGCGATCAAATCATCAATAACACCCGGAATATCTTGGGCGGTGGCGCCGCTTTCGGTAAAATCATGAGGGTTCAACTTGGACCAAACCAATTTGCTTTGGCTGTCGCTTTGCAAGCGTGAAAGAATCCGGCCCCAGAGCTTTAAGGTGCTGATAGTTTTGGTCTGATAAAGATGGGTGATAATTTCTTGCCGGTTAGCTCCCAGATCAATCAGCCGGCTGGCAATGGTGAGAGAGTTAGGGGTGACATTAGCGGTCTTAAAACTTTTCGTCCCCGCAATCATGCCGGTTAACAGGCAGGTGGCCACCTCCCGATCCACAACTTTCTCCGGCCAGCCACTGATTAAGTTAAAAATGATCTCCGCAGCCGAAGTGGCGGTAACGTCCACCAGGTTAATGTGGCCAAACTGTTCATTGGAGGGAGAATTATCAATATTAATCACTGGAATCTGATAAAAAAAATCGCGGTGATAATCATAAAGCTTGCCTAAAGATTCCAAATCATTGACCGCCACCGTCATGATTAAATCATAAGCGAACTCGCTGGTTTGGAATTTTAAATCGTCGGGCGTAAAAACGCCTTTCTTGGGCGAAAGGTAGATCCTTAAATTATTGCCGTTTAAGTCATAGCTCAATTCTTCAATCCCAGTCTGGGCAATATCCAGATTGATGGTAAATTTTTTAAGCTTGGAAACGGCGTCCTTAATGTCGGCGCCGTGGGGCAAAAAACTGAATTCTTTAGGCAAACTAAACCCATCAATAATAATATCCGAATGTTTATTAAGCTTGGTTAAAACGATCTGCAGCGCCAAACATGACGCTAGACCATCACCAGCGAGGTTCGCCTTGGTGGTTATGAGAATTTTCTTACTTTTTTCAAGTGATTCCTTAAATTGCTCGGCTGAAGTGCGGGCCATTTTCTTGAATAATTAGGCAAATTTTTTAAACTTGACGCAGGGGATAGGCTAGCTTAGCGGATATAGTAACTCATGTCAAGGGTCCCTTGGGGTATTGGCAGGATTTTTTATTATACTATTTTTCTGCCTGCCAGTCAATCAAAAAAACCACATAAATATTGACTTTTCTGGCTAATTCTAGTAAAGTTATCGCGTACCTAAGTTCAATTAACCTTCTTTTCAGCTATGAACGCCACCGAATTGGCTCGCCGCCTAAAAATGAACACCAAAGAACTCCTGGCTAAACTGCCGGAGCTGGGTTTTGATATCGGCAAAAGGGCGATTAAAGTTGACGATAAGCTGGTTGATAAAATCATCATGGCGGTAGAAGAAGACCGCCGGCAGAAAAAAATTGAACAAAAAGAAAAACAAGTTAAAGAAGTAAAACTGCATGATAAAGACGCCCAGGCGGATGAGCCAAATAAAATGGAAATAAAAATACCAGAGGTGGTGGTGGTCAAAGACTTGGCTGAAAAATTAAGCCTGCCGGTGACCAAGGTGATTGCCGAACTGATGAAAAACGGCATCATGAGTTCTTTAAATGAACGCATTGATTTTGAAACGGCCAGCATCATCGGCGAAGATTTAGGCTTTAAAATTTCCAAACTAAACGCAGAAGAAACAGCGGCGCAAGCCCAGATAGTCCAAGATGTTAAGCTTAAGGAAATTTTAAACAACGAAAGCCAAAACAACCTGGTCAGCCGGCCGCCCGTGGTTATTGTGATGGGGCATGTGGACCACGGCAAAACCAAACTCTTAGACGCCATCAGGGAAACCAACATGGTTGATAAGGAAAGCGGCGGCATTACTCAGCACATCGGCGCCTACCAGGTGGAAAAAGAAAACAAAAAAATAACTTTTTTGGATACCCCTGGACACGAAGCCTTTAAATCAATGAGGGCCCGTGGCAGTAAAATCGCCGACGTGGCCATCATCGTGGTGGCGGCGGACGAAGGGCTTAAACCCCAAACTTTGGAAGTGATTGATTTGGTTCAAAAAGAAAACCTGCCTTTTGTTATCGCCATCAACAAAATTGACAAAGAGGGTGCGGATATCGATCGCGTTAAAAAAGAGCTTTCCGAAATCAATATTATCCCGGAGGACTGGGGTGGCAAAGCCATCTGCGTGCCAATTTCGGCTAAACAAAAACTGAACATCCCGGAACTATTGGACACTGTTTTATTGGTGGCGGACATGGAAGAGTTCAAGGCCAACCCCAAGCGAGACGCAGTCGGCACCATTATTGAATCGCACATAGATAAAGCCGAGGGTCCGGTCGCCACCATTTTGATCCAAAGCGGCACCCTAAGAATCGGAGACATGATCGTCACCGGCCAAACAGCTGGTAAAATCAAAGCGATGAGAAACTATCTGAATCAGGATCTTAAGGAGGCTGGCCCTTCCACGCCGGTGAAAATTTTAGGACTTAAACATTCGCCTGAAGTCGGGGATATTGTGGAAGTGACTAAAGACAGAAAAAAAATCAAGCTGATCGTAAAACAAAACAACTACCAAAAATCCATGCCTGCGCCCAAACTAGACCAACCGGACCAAGGCGAAGAAGACGAAGAGCGGGCGGAAATCCCCGCCCTCAACATCACTTTAAAGACAGATGTTTTGGGCTCCCAAGAAGCCCTGCTGGAAACTTTTGAAAAATTTAAAGACCCGGAAGTCAAACTCAACGTCATCAAAAAAGGTTTGGGCAATATTACCGATGTTGATGTGCTGGACAGCCAAACCGCCAAAGGCATTATCCTGGCCTTTAGAGTTAAAACCGTGGCCTCGGCGGAAGAGTTGGCCAGAGACACTAAGGTGCCGATTCTTTATTTTGATATCATTTATAAATTACTGGAAGAAGTGGAAGAAAGATTAAAAAAATTATTATCCCCTCAGATCGTCCGCACTGAACTGGGCAAAATTCTGGTCTTAGCCATCTTTAAAACCAACAAAGACGGCATGATTCTGGGTGGCCGGGTAATGGAAGGCCGGGTAAAAAACCAAACTAAAATAAAAGTCATTCGTAACGGCGCAATCGTGACCCGCGGAGATTTAATAGGCCTGCAATCCGGCAAAGAAGAGGTGACCGAAGTCTTGCAGGGCCAGGAATGTGGTTTGCGATTTAAGGGCCGGGGGGTGATTGAGGTTAACGATACTTTGGAAATTTACGAAGAAAAAATGCAAACCAAAAAATTCGGCGCAAAAGATTAAATCCCTGAGAAACAAGCCACTCTAAATTTTACTTTAATTTTATGCCTAAACGAGCCGAACAAATCGCCGAAGTCATTCAACGCAAACTGAATGATTTTTTTATCCGGGAAATAGAATTCCCCAGAGATTCTTTGGTAACGATCACCAACGTCCGGGTTACGCCCGACCTAAAGCACGCCATCCTGCTTCTTAGTATTTTACCGATTACTAAAACCGGTACCGTCTTAAAAATTATCACTAAACGGCTAGGCCAGGCCCGCCGCTTTTTAAGCCAACAGCTGACCACCAGACAATGCCCGGAATTAAAGCTGGCTGTGGATGATTTCGCCCTTAAAAACAGAAAGATTGAAAAACTGCTGGCGGACATTAAAAAGCCTGAATCCCTAAATTGACATATACGGGCGGATATTGTAGGCTAAAAAGTCAAAAATTAAAAGGCCGCCTGACAGTCTGAATTAATGGCGACTTTTAGACCAACCGGCCTACTATTTATGATTAAAGACACGGCAACGGCCCAGGCCATATTAAATAATCAGCATCCTGATGGCGATGGCTTGGGGGCCTTGAGCGCCCTGGCTCTTTTTTTGCAAAGCCAAGGCAAAAATTACAGTTTGTTTTGCCGTGATGCCATTTCCGAGAATGACTCATTCCTGCCCTTACTGCATCAAGTCACCAGCGAACAAAAAATTTTTAAACAAAAATTTGATCCGATCATCATCTTGGATTCCGGCAGCCTGGGCTACGCCGGCGTTGAAGAGCCGATCCAAAACATGAAAACGAATTATACCTTAATAAATATTGATCATCATTCGTCCAACACCAATTTTGGCCAGCTAAATTTAGTCCAAGATACCGCCAGCTCGGCCTCGGAAATGATCAGCGGCGGGCAGACGCGGATGAAATTCTTGACGGCGATGAAAGCGGCGCCTTCGAGCATGGCGTTGTAGCGGATACGCTCGGCCATCGCCGCATCGGGCTTCTTGGAATCGCGGTCGGCCACGATGTCGAGCATGTGGTAAAGGCCCTTGCCACGCACGTCGCCGATAAACGGGTAGGCCTGCTTGAGGGCGTCCAGCCGCCGGCGCAGGGTGACGCCCAGCGTCTCGGACCGCTCGGCAAGCTTGTCGCGCAGCACGATTTGCAGGCTTTTCAGCGCCACAGCGGCGGCCAGCGGGTCGGCCGGATAGGTGCCGGACCACGGCAGCCCGAGGCGGCCCGAAACTTCGTCGGCGATGGCGCGGGTGGTCGCGGTGCCGCAGATCGGCAACCCGGCCGACATGCCCTTGCCGAAGGTGACGACGTCGGGCACCACGTCCGTATGCTGGAAAGCCCAGATCTTGCCGGTGCGGGCGGGCGCCAGCTGCGCCTCGTCGAGGATCAACAGCGCGCGCCAGCGTTTCGCCATTTCTTTCAGCCGCGGCAGCCATTCCTTGGGCGGCACGATCATGCCGCCGGGGACGGGGATGCTCTCGGCGATGATGGCGGCGATGTTCTTGGTCGTCAGGTGCTCGAGAAGCCATTCGCTGGTTTCCAGGCAGGCGACGTCGCATGCCGGGTATTCGAGGTTGATCGGACAGCGGTAGCAGAACGGCGCCAGCACGGCCGGCGCGCTGGCCGGCGTCATCAGCGGCCCAAGAC
>Ga0076145_144_pt1 | contig 6315 bp, 10 predicted proteins | sample RifGroC2_FD_68166 | JGI IMG/M metagenome (GOLD analysis project Ga0076145, IMG submission 68166) | Parcubacteria bacterium GW2011_GWC2_45_15
ATAGCAGGATTAAAGCATATGAAAGAGAGCTTTACCTAAAAACCGGCTTGGGCCGGGAAGAAAAGAAAAGTATTTTAGATAAATATCGTTCGGGGATCGTCTAGCGGTAGGACACTAGGTTTTGGTCCTAGGAACCGGGGTTCGAATCCCTGTCCCCGAGCCAAATTTTATGTTGCGGGTTTATTGCCTCGTCGTAGCCTCGAAAATATTTTGAACTATTTTTAAAAGCATTGAGTTAAAATTTAATGTTTTTAAATTTTTGGAACAGTTTATTCCACAACTGTTTCCGTCTCTGCGGTGAATTGTCTGAAAGGATTGTTAATAATCGGAGCGTTAGCTGGCGCAGGCGGCTGGGCTTGCAGTAACTCCAATAATTGGTCGGCTTTTTCCGTTTCCACTTCATCCAGGGCAACTTGCTTTATGTAAAGACGGATTTTTTCACCCACGCCCTTGGTTTTATTATAGTAATTGATTGAGTTAACGTAAAAATAAGCAATAACCAAGATCAGTAAGATTATAACCGTAGGGTAAAGCAGTTTTTGGGGATTTATTTTCATTTTTTTCATAACTTTAATCGTTGGCCTTTAACCAATAAGTGTAACCGAGCAATTTAACCTCCAGCCGGGCATCGCCGCTTTGTTTTACGTCAATATTCTGAATGGTCAGATTATAGGGCATTTGGTGCAAGGCTTTTAAGTATTGCAAAAAATTATCAAAGGTGCCGCTAATGACAAAATTAAAAGGGACCTGAATAATGTGGCCGCTTAGGGCTGTATTATTGACGCCTAAATCCAATTTTTGGTTCAAAGAAAATTTATCGGCCAGCTCTTCCAGTTTGGTTACGAGCGAAAGTTCATCCCCGGTTTCAATGAACAGCGATTCGTATTCGGGCAGCTTGTCGTAATAGCTTTGATAGGCCTGGGAAAATTTTTCCACGCCTGCCCCGGCGGTGTACTTAGATTCCAGCGCTTCCGCCTCCGCGGTCAGGGTCAGGTTAATATTTTTTAAACTATTATAATTGGGGCTGACTAAAAGTAACACCACCAAAACTAAAATAATGAGCAAAACAGCGTATTTAATCAGGTTGACTATTGGTAATTTAAAAGTCATTTGAGCGATCCTTTAATAGTAAAAGTAATATCTTCTTTTTTTAAAATGTCGGTCAAGGGGAAATCAAGATTGGAAAAATAATCCGAAGCCTCCAAATTGCCGCGAAATTTTAGATAGCTGTCCCTGGTTTTTGCAAAACCGTGCAAATTAAACTGCTGGGATGTGCTTTGGCCGTTAAATTCCAGGATGGCCACGTCTTCGGGGGTCAGGCCAGATAACACTTTAAGCAACTCCGTCCAGTTATAATTATCGGACTGAATCGCATAAAGCAGGTTAATTTTTTCATTAAGGTCCGACACCTTGTCCGTTAAAAAACGGTTATCGGCGGCCGACTTTTCGCGGTCATAATTTACCTCGTCGTTCAAGACGCTGATAAAATTGTTAAAGGGTATTAGGATGATGGAAATTAAAATGGCGATCACGACCGTTAAACCTAAGATATTCTCTATGTCAATATAAAGCTTATGCTTTTTAAGGTAAGTTTGCTGTTCGGGTGAGATGAGATTTAATTTGATCATGTCAGCTGAGATAAATATGGCGTAAGGCCAAACCGATGGCCGTGGTAAATGACTGGATTTTACTTTCCGGCAGGCGGATTTTGCCGGCGGAAATATTCACCAAGGGATCGGCGTAGGCAACTTCCATGTTAACGGACTCTTTTAAAAATAGGTCTAAGCCGGGGACTAAAGAGCCGCCGCCGGTTAAATAAAGTCGCTTGATCGGTTCCGGCACATCATAGTGCTCCTGGTAAAAATAATTAGCTTCGCGTATTTTTTGCGCCAATTTGTCTGCCTCCGGCCTGAGGATTTTATAACAGCTGCCTCCGGCCAAATTTTTATTTAAGCCGATTTTGATTTTGGCGTCTTCAGCCTCGCTCAGCGTGATTTTAAGCTTGTTCTTTAAAACTTTAGTCAGATCATTGCTGGAAAAAGTCAACGAGAGCGAAAAGGGGATGGCGTTATTTTCATAAATAATCAAGCCGGTCCGGGAGGCACCCATATCCAGAATCATCACTGGCTCTTTAATTTTTTGCTGAACGGGAAAAAGACTGCGGACGATGGCCGCTCCTTCAATCTCCAGGGCGGCCGGCATCAAGTTCGCTTTTATCAAAACTTGCTGGTAATTGTCCACGATTTCTTTGGGGCAGGCGCCGATTAAAACTTTTGACCGGTCACGGCTGACGTATTGCCAGTCCAAATAAACTTCATCAAGGGGATAGGGGATGTGTTTTTTTGCTTCCTGGACGATTTCCTCCAGAAGATCCTTGCCTTCTGGATAAGCCAAATTGATCAGCTTGATAAAAGTTTTTTGTTCCGCCAGGCAGGCGATTACCTGTTTTAATTTTATTTTCTGTCCATGCGCCTGGTTGAATAACTGTAAAATGAGTTTGACCGCCACATTCACCTGTTCTATTTTACCGTCTTTTAGCAGGCCTTCCGGAACTTCCAACTCGCCATAACTGATTAAAGTGATTTTTTTGCGGCTTTTGCGCAACTGAACCAAACGGAATATTCTTTCGCTGATATCAAGGCCAAGGCTTTTATTTTGAAAAAAATTAAGGTCCATTTTTATATTATAACATAAGGTCCGGCTAATTTCATGCTTAAAGTTAGTATTCCTCTTCCCAGTGCTCAATATTAATAATCGGCGAGGCTAATGGATTACCTAAAGTCGCGTCGATTTTTGGTTTATCGTAAGTAAAATTTAAATCGTCCCATAGATTAAGCAGGGAAAAATTACGGCAAATAATACCGCCGTTAATAACGAGATCAATGTTTAAAGCATCTATGGTAACGGTGTTGTAAGCGTAAATCAGGCCGGAGACCCCGATATGATCGGCGTAGCTACCAAAATTAAGGTTTTTTTTGGTCAAAATGCCTGAGGGGTTGGAACCGGCCGCGCTGACGCTGAGAAACGGCCCGCTTTTCCAAAAGGGCCAGAATTCAGTGCCAATGCTGATGTTGCCGTCGGCCACCAGCACGCCGCTAACATTTAAGACCTGCCCGCGGGGAATGACGATATTGCCGGTAACGTAAGTAATGCCGCTTAAAGTCAGATTGGGCTGGCCGACCATTAAGTTGCTGAATTGATTGGCCGTGTAAACATTGTCCGCCCGGCTTAAAAAGGATGCTGGATCAGCGGAATCAAAGTCGATTTGCGGCATTTCCACCTGATCGGCAGGCGGTGGAAAATTAGCGGCATGATAATCGCTGGCGTTGATGCTGGAGTTCCAGGAAGTGGTAATATTGTTGACGGCGTAGGCGTCTAAACCAATGTTAACCTCGCTAAAAAAAGTCGCTTCAATGTTATTATTGGCGAAAATCCCGCCATTGGTAAATTCCAAGCTGGCACCGCTAAAGCCTATGTTATGGTCGGCAAACAGCAAAATGTCGTCTAAGGGCTCGGGATTTAAGGCCTGAAAAATTTTGGTTTTAACAACCCGCTGCGCCTGCGACTCGCCTGAGTCGTTGAGGCCGGTGGTGGTGATTTCCGCTTCCCCCAAACCCGTGTTGGCGACGGTTACGTCATAAGAAACGCCGTTGTCAAAAATGTCTTCGCGGGTGATGGTCGCTCTCCAGCCGGGATCGGTTTGGAAACTGTTATTCCAGCCGGGATCGTTTTTTATTTTCCAAATCGCTTCCTGAATGCCGGCCTCGGTGGAGTAATAGGTTTGCGTGGAGAAATTCTGGCTGATGGAAATCTTGGAATCCGTGGTGACAAAATCCAAAAAATAAAAAGCCAGCAACAATAATACGCCCAAAACCACGGTCACGGAAACTAGAATAAAGCCTTGCGGCGTTTTGTTCATCATAAGTTTAACTGCGGGTATTACGGCCCCAGACACCGGTGTAAAAATGCTCCGTCAGATCAAATTTATTCAGCCAGATTTCCAGATAAATAACTGGATCTCCGTAAAATTTCAGGTCGGAGATATATTCGGCGATAATTTTATTTTCTAAAGTAGTCTGAATAGGCGGCTGGCCAAATTCGTCTTCTTCATTCCAGACCACGTAAGTGCCCGGCTCTTCGGCAAAGGCGTAAACCAGGCGTTGGCGGTATAACGAGCCATCAATCAGGTAATATCTCAAATATTGGATGTCCTCAAGGCCATGGCCGTCCTGAAACTGAATTTCACTGGCGGGCGGAAAGCCTATTTCAGATTTAGTAGGGGGGAGCGCCGTGGCAATCTCCGGAGTTTGCCTGAGTTCCCTGGTCAGACGGTCCAAAACTACCCGGGCGTTTTGCACCAGTTCCAAGCGGGTGTCGCCGATTTTGAATGATTTTTGCGAAACCAGATAAATATCATAGGTCATTAAAAAAATCAGCATAGTGACGGAAATGACAATCACCAGTTCAATGACGCTGAACCCAGCGGACGGTTTGGTAATTTTAACTTTTTTGTGCCAGATAACAGTCATCGTCTAAAGCTTAAAAATCGTTAATTAACGTAACCAGGCTGGTAGTGGACCGCTGGCTACTAAAGGGGCTCAGCCAGCTGACGTAAACTTGAACTTTTTTTAAGCCTAAATCCTGCCCGACCGTTTCTAGATCAGCGTTGACGTAATTGATGACCGTCAGTCGGGTAAAACCGCTAAAATCCTCATCAATAGCGCTGAGGCTGTCTTCGGTCACGCTACCGGGGTTTAAATTTCCGTAGCTCTCGCTGATAAGCTCCTCCATCCTGGCCTGGGCCAAATTGGTGGCCCGCGTGGTATTTTTTGCCTGTTGGCCGGCTTTTAAGCCTAAAGGAAAGAGCTGGACTATGGCTAAAACCGCCACCGTCAGGATGGCTAAAGCGATCAGTGTTTCAATCAAAGTAAAACCAGCCTCACTCAGGTTGGCCAAGGTTAATTTAGGCTGACGGTGAAGATGGTGTTTTAAAAACCTGCCTTTAAGGTGCTTCATAGGTTTGCCAGGTAATATATCCCGATGGCTTAATGTTAATGACAGTCTGATTTTGGGTTGACTGATGAGTCAGATAAAGCTGTCCGGCGAAATCCACCGAACCGCCGGCGTTGTACACTATTTCGTCATCAAGCAAACCGATTTGACTGGCAAAAAAAACATCTTCAGCCAGCCGTAAATCTTTGACGGTCACCTCAGGATCGCTTTGTTTAACCAGGTGGTAATCCGCGCCTAAAATGTCAAAGCTCAGGGCGTGCTTGACTTGTCCGGTAATGGCCAGCTGTTGGGCCAATTTTAAATTAACCACAAATTCCTTGGTGGCATTTTGGAGCTGCAAATTTTTGGTGTACTCGCTTAAAGAGGGGAAAGTGGCCGCTGAAACAATAACCATGATCCCTAAAACAATAAGCAGTTGCGCCACGGAAAAACCTTTCATAAAAAGCGTGTAACATGTAACCTGCCCGTCACGACAACGAGCCGGGCGGGTAACTCTTCATTCTTAAACTGATATCAAAACTTTTGAGTCAAAGAATACATTGGCATAATGATGGCGATGGCCATGATGGCGACGCCGGCGCCCAAGATCAACATCAATACCGGCTCAATAATGGAGGGCAGGGTTTTCATAATCTGATCAATCTCGTCTTCGTAAAAACTCGCCAGTTCGGCCAGAATGCTGTCAACCTGGCCTGTCTCTTCGCCCGTCATAATCATCTGGATGATAACCGGCGGAAATAAGCGCGGATATTCGCTCAAAGCGTTGGCGATGGTACCGCCTTCCTTAAGTTTTTTGGCCGATTCAACTAACGCCTGGCGGTAATGGCGGTTGTTCAAGGTTTTTGAAGCGACCTCAAATGTTTTGATGATCGGAATGTCCGTTTTAATCAAGGAACTCAAGGTTCTGGCAAACTTAGCGATGTTGATTTTACAAACAATCGGCCCGCAAATGGGCAATCTTAAAATCAGTCCGTGGAAAATGTACTTGCCTTTTTTTGAACGGATAAAAGCGATAAATGAGATGATAACCGCCAAAGCCAAAGCGGCGCTCAACAGGCCGTGGCTGATGATAAAATCGGAAGTATTGATCAAAAGTTTGGTGGCCACAGGCAAATCGGCGCTAACCTGATCAAACAGGCTGGTAATTTTGGGGATGACAAAAATTAACATGCCAATGCCGATTAAAACCATGGCAATTAAAACAATCACCGGATAGGTCATGGCCGATTTAATGCGGCTCTTCAGCTCATTGCCTTTTTTTATCTGCAGATAAATCTGACCCAAAACCTCATCAAGTTTTCC
>Ga0076145_102_pt2 | contig 5545 bp, 6 predicted proteins | sample RifGroC2_FD_68166 | JGI IMG/M metagenome (GOLD analysis project Ga0076145, IMG submission 68166) | Parcubacteria bacterium GW2011_GWC2_45_15
ACGGTTAAAATAACGATCAATGTTTTTTTCATAAAATTATCCGGTTAATTTTATTTAAGTTTAAAAATTATAAAAAATTAAAGCTACCTGTGATTAAACAGGCTGGCAATGCCCAAAACGATGAATAATGAGAGAAGTTCCATATATTTTCAATAAAGCAATAAATCAAGAAAACAATTAAACAAATTTTTATTATTACTTAACGAATTGGTTGGTTGATTATTAAATTTCTTGATTTTTTGTTTTATTGATTCCTTGATTTTAGCGTCCGGAGGGAATCAACCTGCTCCAGGGTCAGCTTAAGCAAGTAAGTTCCCTCCGCGCTTTTCTTTTTAAGGAACAAATTATTGAGTCAGGCGTTGCCCGTTACGAGTTAAAAGATTTATAATTTCAGATTTATCATCTGCTTGTTTCCAGCAACTCTTAACTCATAACTCTTTCTATTTCTCTTCTACCGGTACTTCTTCAATAGTGATGTTTTCTTCCGCCAGTTCCTCCTGCTTGGTTTCCTCTTTTCTTTTGCCGCCGCCAAGCATGTTCAATTCCCCGGCTATAATTTCGGTTTTGTAATGCTTCTGTCCAGCCTTATCGTCCCAACTGCTGGTCTTTAACCTGCCTTCCACATAAACTTTGCTGCCTTTGGTCAAGTATTTATTGGCCACGCTGGCAATTTTGCCCCAGGCCACCACCGGATGAAACTCCACGCTTTCTTTTTTTTCCTTGGTTTTGGCATCGCGATACACGTAATTGGTGGCAATGGTGAATAAAGATAACTCCGAACCCGATGACAAGGTTTTGGCTATCGGGTCTTTGATTAAATTGCCCAATAGCACCGTTTTGTTAACGTCCATGTTTTTCGCCTTTCTTTAGCCATAAAGCGAACGACCAACGGGAGTTCTACTTTATGGCGTTTTAATTAATTAACCTTTTTGCCAAGCAAAACTTGACAAATTTTTATTTCCTCCTATAATGTTCTTGAAGGCTGTCTCCAAAGCTTTACGCTGAGGAGAACGCCATCAAAATCGCTTTTCGCCAACTGCTCCCTTTTTGGGAGCTTTTGGTTTGCCTGATAAAAGGTTTAGAATTTTCCCGCCTAAACGATTATCAGACGGATTTTTCGGACCCTGGCTGCTCAAGGAAGGGTCAAGCTCCCTAAGCATTTTATGCAAATAATAACGGTGTCTGATTCTGGCGATCAGGTTTTTTGACCTCTCGTTAAAATGGAGTTTAGAGCCCATAAATAGCGCGATTATCCGCCTTGGAGCGCTTAAAAACTCTGATAAGACCCAGGTAAATTTCGTAGATCCAGCCTCTAAAAGTCATATTTTTCGCTAATTCAGGGAAAATCAATTAAAAATATGCTTTTTTTATTTTTGATCTTGATCCGACGCCTTGGCAAAATTACCCGCTTCCCCTAAAATTTTATAAATTTACTTTCGGGCGAGCGTGCAAAATACCCTGTAAAAGACGCTGGATTTATTAGCGACGGCCTTTGTTTTTTATTTTATGATTAGCTAATACCAGCCATTTAAGAATGCGCGGCGACGGCGCTTTTTTTTGCGCCGTCGCTTTCGTCTGTAATTAGATTAGCAAATCTACGGCGACTGTCAAATGCCTCGCATTTTTGGCAACAAAAAAACGCCGAACTAAGACTCGACGGATTTTTGATTTTAGGTGGTGCAGTATTCTTGACTTAGTTCGAACGCATTTCGCCCCGCCCTGGCGGGGCGAGGAAGTCTCCCCGCTAAAATTTGGAAAGGCGGCGCCGGCCCGCCGAAGCCCCGTCACAGGCGGGGAGCCGCACCGCTGACAATTTCAAGTTTTTCTTTGGCGGCAAAATGACTTTGAGCACAAAGCACACAACTTAATTCTTAACATATTTTTTAAACAGATTATGCAAATGTTTACCTTTACTTACCAGTTCATCACTCTCCAATTTTTGGAGTTCGTACAACGGCACAAACTCTCGATACAATTCTGGCATTTTAAGAATTTCAATCAGTTCATACTCTACCCATTTGTCATAGTCCAAAGGATATGTTCGTTTCGAAATAAAAAGCGCTTGCAAAAATTCCTGGCACGCATCATGCAAGCGCTTGAACGCCTGAAAATACAGACCCCGTTTTACGTACAACTCTATATGCTCAATATTGTTCAAACAAAATTTCTCGGTCTCTTTCAGGCGTTCATTGCGAAGCGTTGCGTTATAGTACGGAACAAACTTTTTTTTTGCCAAATCATAAGCGGTTCCTCGCTTAAAGACTGGTTCGCAATACACGAACGAGTGTCCAAGTTCTATTTCAAATTCTCCCGGTCCGTCTGTCCATGATCGCTGTTTTAGTTGAGGGTTCAGCGTTCGTATGTGAAGACCAATATCAAAAAAGCGTCCGGTATCAGGCTTATCTTTCAGACCTTCAAGGATAGACGGTCCGACAACATCAAATTCGTTGGAGAGCGTATCTATTGCTTTTGGATTTTCTACAAAAACATCAACGTCAATATCTGCATCGAAAGAACCTTGGCCACGCAATACCGAACCAACGAGCGTTATGGCCAACGCCTCTTCTTTTTTCTTAAAATACTCTACTGTTGCCTCAAACGCTTCTTGATGAGATTGCGTTGGAAATTTAAAGTTCATAAAAAAATTTCTTCCCCCCAAAATGCGAAACCGTGAATTCGTTTTTACCCCCAAAATTGAATACCAATTAGTCGCCGAGTCCGCCGAAAAGGCGGATATACTCCGCGAGGCGAACCAAAACTCTTTGACTTTTCCTACGTGGTGCCGCGGGAGAGAATCGAACTCTCACAGTATTGCTACTATTGGATTTTAAGTCCAACGCGTCTGCCAATTCCGCCACCGCGGCCTGAATTTAACAGGTTTATTTTTTCCTCTAACGAGTGACCCGCCTTTGGCCAGGCGACCTTATCCTTAAACTGCTGAGCTTAATGGAGCGAGTGACCGGATTCGAACCGGCGACCTTCTCCTTGGCAAGGAGACGTTCTAGCCAACTGAACTACACTCGCATTGATTTAATCTTTAGCGATTATAGCAAATCGGACAATTTTGTAAAGTCCTTGACGATCCTCAAAAAACCGTAAAAATCATCAGGCTGGTTCTGCCCAGGCAAGGCGCCTAGCCTTACCAGACCTTCTCTCCGAAAGCGGAGCCCCCTGCTCCGCTACTATATACGCTTAAGTCAGCATCAATAACAATGGTCTCGTCGTCTTTTAAAATTTTGGTCGCATTGACCGTACCCACGATACAAGGAATCTTGAGTTCGCGGGCGATAATGGCGGCGTGGGACAAGAGGCCCCCACGGTCGGTGATGATGGCGCCGGCCCGTTTCATCAGCGGCAAGTAGTCAGGCGAAGTTTCCTCGCAGACTAAAATATCCCCGGCCGAAAATTTACTTTTGCCAATCTCGACCAGCTTCACCGATCTGACTTTGCCCCTAACCCGACCCCTAAAGGCGCAAACGCCGCTTAAGCCATGATGGCCGGCAAGCAGGATAAAATCATCCAGCTTCACCAACGCGGGCAACAGGCGGTTGTAATCGGAAAAACAGATTTTTTTGTCCGGCCAGACTCGTCCTGCGCCGCCTCTATGAGGCTGGTGCGGGATGAAAAATTCAAAATAACCGGCCAGATAATCATTAATAAACTTGGCCTTGAGCGCGCGCTTAAGCTTTTGCTGGATGGCCCTGTCTTTGACCAACAAGTGAGCGGTTGCCCGTTGGACAATTTTAGCGACGGCCTGATTTTTTTCCGAAAAATGCCAGCGCTTAAAATCAGACTTAAAAAAAATCGGCCTGGTAGTAGCTTGGCCCATTGATAAAAGATTAAGGCCGCCCTGGACTATCTCGCCAATAATGCCCTGGGGCTGAATCATAAAAATAGAAGCCCAGAGGGTCACCTCGCTATGCGGCACGATTTCTAAATTATACTTGCTAAAATCCACTGACTGCCCGTCCAGCCACTTGAGCGCCTCGCTGACTGTTTTGCCTCTCATTCTTAATTTTGGCAAAGCCGCATCTTGGGGCACCAGCCTAAAAGCGCAAAAGCGGTTTTTGTTCTTTTTAAGATAAGTCAAAAATTCGGGCTGACGACGGGCTACTGTTTCAGCGGCGAATTTATCCGGCCTATCGTACCTTAAACCAATGGTCTTAAACAAAACTTCCAGCCGCTCGCGTTTTTTGTTGTCCTCTGCCCTAAGTCCGTGAGTCAGCTGATGGTTGATTTGCTGATACCATTCGCTTAAAGAAAATGATTTATTATCAACGATGACCCTGGACATAAAAATATTCTTTATTCTTCATGCTTAATTCATAATTCTTTATTTATCAATCTCTGCCACCTTATTTTTAGAAGTTAAACCCTTAATAATTTCCACCTGGCTTTTTGACACTTTATAATATTTTGCCAGCATTTCAATTAATTCCTTATTGGCCCGGCCCTGAACCGGCGGCGATTTTAACTTGACCTTCAGGTCCCCCTCTAAAGACTCTTCAATATGTTGAAAGCTGGATTTAGGAATGACTTTGACCTTGATTTTCATATAAGGGATGATTAAATTAATTCTGTTGAAAAAGTTTAGGATTACAGGTAATTGTTTTACGCATACGGATTAGCACTTTGGTTCTTAATAATAATGATTTGGGGTTAAAAGATTCTACTGAATTAGTGGTATTAGGTAGTCGCAAGCTCGGATAATTACGGTAAGAGCGGAATTGATCTAAACGGCGCAGGAATTCCCTGGCAATCGCGCCCAGCCTTCTAGGACAGTTATTCTTTGCAAGTAGCGCGGTTAGCTCTTTAACACAACGATTAAGCTTTTCCGGTTTGGCTATGAGTATTTTCCTGACTGCCAGATAAATCTGTTCGCGTTGTTTGGAGTCCGGCAACTGTTTCCAGCGGCCTCGATTAATCTGCATTTGACTATCAGATGAAAATGACAGCGCTGGACGATCCAACCGTTATCCCTGGCTATTCTATCTGTTCCTCTAAAACCGTCGCAAATCACTGCTACAACGCGATTTCTGATGTTTACTGGTATGGAGAAGATAGTGTCTGACCAGGTCTCGTAATTTTCTCTGCCTGGGCAGAGTATCGGATCTAAAATGACCGACCTATCCTGATTAACAGCTCTGATTGTTAACAAGTACAATGTCCATCGCTTACCGCCGAAGAGAAACCACAGAGCGTCAATAATCAAAATGAGCTGGCCGCGCGGAACGATATTCGGTTTATGGCTTTCTAAATACCTTGCCATTGTCCGGCGCAACCTAAAACTTAATGCTCCTGCCGTCAATCGCTGGCGATTAAACCTTGGCGACAACAAACTTTGTTTTTCAGCCACAACCTTGTCTAAAAGTTTGTGACTGGGACGCAAAGGATCTCGCCCTCGTTTCTTCGGCCAGAGGGTCTGAGGTCTTTTTACAGCCAGAACATTGCCTTCTTTTGTTGCCATATTTGTATATTTTCACCCGGCAACAAGGCGATGTTTTCTCGTGTATTTTGTTCATACACGAGAATTATCTCAAAGAAC
>Ga0076145_131_pt2 | contig 1834 bp, 3 predicted proteins | sample RifGroC2_FD_68166 | JGI IMG/M metagenome (GOLD analysis project Ga0076145, IMG submission 68166) | Parcubacteria bacterium GW2011_GWC2_45_15
TAGAGCAACAGTTTTGCCACCGCCTTCGGCGGGGTGCCGCCAAGGGCGGCATAAACTGTAGGTCGTCGGTTCGAATCCGACCGTCGGCTCCAGTCGTTCGGCAGGTAGAGCAACAGTTTTGCCACCGCCTTCGGCGGGGTGCCGCCAAGGGCGGCATAAACTGTAGGTCGTCGGTTCGAATCCGACCGTCGGCTCCAGAATGAAAAGTTAAAGAGTTTTAGTTCACCTCGCGGAGTATATCCGCCTTTTCGGCGGACTCGGCGACTAATTTGTATTGGATTTTGGGGGCTTGATTCCTTTCCCAGATTTTCCTCAATCTATGACCCAATTAATTTATTAACCTATTAAAACCATGTCACAGGATAACTTGATCAAATTGGAATGTACTGAATGCAAAAGAGTAACGCAATATTCACACAAGAACAAAAAAACCAATAAAGAGCGGTTGGAACTTAAAAAGCATTGCCCTTTCTGCAAAACACATACAATTCATAAAGAGACTAAATAAAATAATCATAATTTTATGATTAGAGCCTTGATTTTTATTATCATTATGGGCGCGGTAGTGATGTTTTTTTGGCATGATGAAATCGGGGGCTGGGTTAAAGAAGGTCAAAAGCAAGCCGAGGAAAAGGTCCCCGGCCTGATCAATGCCGGTTTAACCGAGTCTAAGGATTGGTGGGAGACTTACGGGCAGGATTGGGCTGATCAGCTGGTTGCTGATTTAACCGTGCAGGGTAAAGCTAAAATTGACGACTGGCTGGCCGAACGCGATCTTAACCAGTACGGTGACAGCCGCGGCACCCTTTATACCGGCGGCACGCCGTTATTTGACGAGTCCACCGGCCAGGCCACCGACCGCTACGCTTATCTTTTGGACAAGTTTCCGGATTTAGTCAGCCAGCTCAACCTTAGCCAATATTTAGGGAATTAGGTTTGCGATTAGGTGATGGGGTGGTTTGTTTTTGATGTTTGTAATTTTTGCGTTTTTAAAAAATTTATGAAAAGCGATTATGTGTTATGTTTATTTAAAGAAACGTATTGCTAATAGTTTAACCTAAAATTGTGGGGGTGTCGTTCAGTGGTAGGACTCCGGTCTCCAAAACCGGTAACGTGGGTTCGATTCCTACCACCCCTGCCAGCCCGAAGGGCGTGGCCTTTCGGCCAAAATTTTTTGCGGGTTTGTTAATAAAATCAGGGCTTTGCCCGCCTTAATCAGGCGGTTCGAGCCAATCTTTTTCAAAAGCTCCGCTTTTGCTTCAAAATTTCCTTCCAATAGCGTTTTTTGAGCCATATTAGCTTCGTTTATCCACTTTTTAAGAGGTTCGAGCCACTGATTGCCCTTGCGCCCTGCGCGGGCGATTTTTTGTTTTAGAGAGGCTTTCTTTTCAATCAATTCCGCTTTTTTGTTTTGATATTCGCTTGCTTCTAAAATTCCTTCAAGATGTGCGTCTAAAAGTTTAGAAAGCCGTAATTCCAGCTTATCCAATTCCGCTTGTAAAACTGTAAGCGCAAGGGCAGATGATTGGTTTTCTTGATTTCCCCATAGTTTTACTTGATTAAGCATTTTAGAAGCCCAATCATAAGACAAAGCCACTTTTGAGATTATTTTATCAACTTGTTTTGCCAGATTATTTTCAGTAATATATTCAATAAGATTACCCCGAAGCTTGCTTCGTGGGGCGACCATTGGTAAGATAACCTTACCATGACCACTAGTGTTATTAAAAAATCACATAATGTTTCCCAGCTACTCTACCATTTAGTCTGTCCAGCTAAATATCGCAGGTTGGTTTTTAAAGAAATACAGGGTGTTGACCAGGAAATCAAGCAG